>CENJ01173676.1_pt1 | contig 14878 bp, 15 predicted proteins | sample 356161 | NCBI WGS metagenome assembly CENJ01 (sample SAMEA2619531, study PRJEB7988) | marine metagenome | biome: marine biome (ENVO:00000447); feature: surface water layer (ENVO:00002042); material: "saline water (ENVO:00002010), including plankton (ENVO:xxxxxxxx)" | depth 5 m
CTTTGTTGTATACTGTTGTGGTATAAAAGTTATTCATGGATATATAGGAATGGGGACGGACAGGATGTGACATCGGGCCAGCGTCTTCACTAAACTGAGTGGTTTTTAAGCGGCTCACTTCGTTGATGCGCTGCACCACTTCATCGGTCATATCTGAAGTAAAATGCTGGTCTCTAAAAACCGTGAGCCCCTCTTTTAAGCTGAGTTGAAACCAGTTTTTAAGTGTCACACGATTACCTGACCAGTTATGGAAATATTCATGACCAATGACTCTTAGAATATAAATATATTCTGCATCTAATGCAGTTTCAGAATTCGCTAACATCACTGCCGAATTAAAAATGTTAAGTCCTTTATTTTCCATGGCTCCAAAATTAAAATCACTCACGCCAACGACATTATAAATATCTAAATCATATTCTCGTCCATAGGCTTTCTCATCCCATTCCATTGCTTTTTTAAGTGAAAACATTGCAAAATCAGCTTGATCTAATTTACCCTTTTCAACATAAATACCTAATGTGACTTTTCTGCCACTCATCGTCACAAATTGATCTTGAATATGATCATAATCACCCGCAACAACTGCAAAAAGATAACACGGCTTTAATGTTGGATCTTCCCATGTGACTTTTTTAAAGTCCCCATCAATCGATTCATGTGTACAATTACCATTCCCTAACAACACAGGATAATCATCCTTTTGTGCAATTAAATGCGTGGTGAAACAAGTTAAGTTATCTGGTCTATCAATAAAATATGTGATCCGTCTAAAACCATGAGATTCACATTGTGTACAAAAATTATTAGAAGAACAGTAAAGTCCTGATAAAGCTTTATTTTCAATTGGTGATATTTCAACTTCAATATTTAATTTGCATGCACCAATAGTATCATGAATAATTAATTGGGATTCTGTGACGGTAAATTGTTTTGTATTTAATTTTTGATTATCTTTAAAAATTGAAATCAACTTTAAATATTCGCCATCAAGGATCAGATCCGTGACCGTATGATCATCGTGTGCTTCATTAGGTTCAATTGTTAAGATACTAGAAACGACTGTTTTTTTTGGATCAAGCCTGAAAGTGAGCTCTGCGGTTGTAATTTTAAATGGATGAGGTTGATAGTCCTTTAAATATATTCGTTTCATCGTTATTCACCACTCCCTTTTCGTATTTTGAAATAATATGTATACTTTATACTATAGACTATATGGAGTGCAATATGGAGCTTGAAAGACAATCTAATCATGGCAAATTTAAGTTAAAAGGATTTCGTGATGGAACCATACACATTAATGAAAAATCATACACGCACCCTGTGATCATTACTCAGGACAAAATACTCAATCTCTGGCAAGACAAATCACTTCAAGAGTTAGCAAAAGAAGATTTTGATAATTTAATTTCATTAAGTCCTGAAATGATTGTCATTGGGACTGGTATAAAACATCAGTTTCTCTCAGAAAAAATACTTGAAAAATGCTTTCAAAAAGATATTGCAGTTGAATGTATGTCAACCGAGAAAGCATGTATGTTACTTCCAACCTTAATTGAAGAAAGAAAGAATATTATTGCAGCACTTTTCCCTTAGGAAAATCTGGATTTATTTAAAACTAAGATTTCATGCACCTCTTGAGATTCAGAATTTAATCCAAGTGCTGCGTAGCTTTTTTCCATGAGATTAAGCGCCTCTTTTTCTGAAGAGGTACCAGAATAGAATTTAAGGATTTCTGAACACCTTTCCAAACTGCCAATATAGGCTTTATTGTTATAATTAAACTCTGCTTGCATGAGTATCTTTTTTGAGAGAATATTTTTGATTAATGCCATTCTTTCGATGATATGTGCCCTATGCTCATCCACTGGATACTGTCTTAAATAATGCTTATAGGAGTGAAATGCATTCACGAGGAAGTCTGTATCTCTATAGTAAGAATCACCCATCGCTAAAAGATAAAGCCAGCTTCCTCGCTGATTAAACTGACTCTCAGCGAGCATAAATTGCATTTTTCTTAAACTCGCATCATCAGGATATGAACGAATAAAATCTTCTAATTCAACTTCAGCCTGAGTATATTCTTCTGATTCGAAGTGAGCCATCGCTTTATATTTTTGAATGATTTTATGATCTAAGAAATGATCATTATGCGTCTCTAATTTAGATATATCATTTAAAATGGCATCGTAATTTTTATTGCTCATATAACGACTCATCGTTTGCTCAAGCACTTGGTTATTAGGATATTTCTCAGTAATACTGACACCAAAAAGACTTGATAGGAAAGAACTTTTAGGTGCAGGCACTATTTCAGGCGATGGTTCTATTGAGGGATTTACTGAATTTTCCACATTATCTGCAGAAGCATTGTGAAGCACTGAAAACAAAATCAAGGCCTTTAGAATTAATTTTGGGATTGTTAAAATCATGCCCCTTAGTATAATAAGTAGATGACAAAAAATAAAGAGATATCATTAAATTTGTACTGTGATCAATCTATTCGTTTAGATCAATTTATTTGTCAGCAATGTACTCAGTTTTCAAGAGCTCAAATTCAAGATTGGATCAAAAATGGACAGGTTTTAGTCAATGAACAAAAAATTGTAAAATGTAGTCTAAAACTAAAGGCAGATGATGTCATTTTTATCAACGCATCATTAAAAACATACACTGAAGATCAACCTGAGAATATCCCTATCAACCCTATTTTTGAAGATGACGTGTTCCTTGTTATAAATAAACCAAAAAATATGATTGTGCATCCAGGTGCTGGTAACCCATCGAATACTCTATTAAATGCACTCCTTCACCACTATCCTGAAAACAAAAATTTACCTCGAGCAGGCATTGTTCACCGACTTGATAAGGATACCTCTGGTCTTATGGTCATAGCAAAAACATCTGATGCGTATTTAAGTCTTACACAACAACTGAAATCACATCATGTATCTAGAATCTATGAGTGTATTTGTTATGGTCAAATTCTTCAACGAGGATCTATCAATCAGAATATTGGTCGACACCCTTCTCATAGGACCAAAATGGGCATTAGGGAAGATGGGAAATCAGCAATTACGCATTACGAGATTACAGGAAGATATAAACATTTTACAAAACTCAAAATCACTCTTGAGACTGGTAGAACACATCAAATTAGAGTTCATTTGTCCTCGATCAAGCATCCTATTCTAGGTGATGGGACCTATGGCCAAAAGAAATTAATCAAAAACGCACCTGAAATCAATAACCTCATTCAAAGTGTTCATTCGCAATTATTACATGCCACAGAACTCTCTTTTGATCATCCCGTTACTGGGGAAGTTGTTCATTTTCGTAGCCCTTCAGATGAGTATTTTAGTCATGTCATTGCAACACTTGAAACATTTGATTCGTTCTAAATTTAGTTCTCGCACTCATGAAGAACAATTGGATTTAAAGTATGTGTATTGTATTAAACATGTTTCACCAGCAGAACGATTATTGTTATCACAATCTGGCATGCATTTTCTGAACCAAAACCATACTAATAAAATTGTGACTCAGTTAGAAAATCTGACTGAATCTGCAGATGCTTTTGTGATTAAAAAGGACATTGTTGTGCCCCCTTTAGCGATCTATACTGCAGATTGCTTACCTATTTTAGGTTGGAACATGAACCACATATTTCTAGCACATCTTGGGTGGAAAGGACTCTATCGTGGACTCATATATCACATCAAAGCACAACTACAATCTAAAATTGACTATGCTTTTTTAGGTGCTTCAATTTGTCAAAAAAATTATACTGTCCAAAACGATTTTGTTCACACTTGGCGTAATCAACCATTTTTCAATATGTGTTATGACAATAAACTCTTTACATTTTCTCTAAAAAGAATGGCCACAGCACAGTTAGAGATATCCAGTCAAAATATTATTTCTAAGAAGGTTTGCACCTTTGAAGACAATAGTTATGCATCCTATCGTCGAAACAAAACTGCCAATCGAAATTTATTAATTTATAGCTCAACCGCACTGCTTTAGAATCAATTCGTCTTGTAGGACTCAGTAAGGCGTAATTGCTATTGTCATTGTTATAAGATAGCATATTAGGATGTATAGGATCATCAATTGGACATTGTCCCTTATTTGTTTATTAAATTTTGCTATCGCTGATAAAGCACCCGCCCACAACCAATCAAATGCGATTGAAGTCGCTTCGAAAGCTGTCGTTAATATCACCGCGATGGGACAACGTGAAATGAATGCAGAGCCAAATGACCCTCACAATAATCACTTTGAATCATTAGGGTCTGGAGTCATTATTGATGCTAAAGATGGATTAATCATTACGAATGCACATGTGGTCAATCATGCTACTATGATTTTTGTCACATTATATGATGGCACGAGACTATATGCTCATGTCGTAGGACAAGATCCTGATACAGACCTTGCATTAGTCGCCGTAAAACACCCCGATTTGCAAGCGATTCACGTAGCTGATCCGCTAAAACAACTCCATGTTGGTGAAAGTGTCATCGCTGTTGGTAATCCATTTGGTTTAGATCATACCATTACCTCTGGTATTATCAGTGGTCTGAACCGATCAATTCCTCCCTCTGAGAATATGATTCAAACAGATGCGCCAATTAATCCTGGTAACTCTGGAGGTGCCTTATTAAATGATCAAGGCGAACTAATCGGCATTTGCTCATCAATTACAACATACACAGGGGGCAACATAGGCATTGGTTTTGCAACCCCTCTGACAATTACATTACCAATTATTGATCAACTCAAAGAATTTGGTGTTGTTGAACGAGGAATAATTGGACTTATGATCCAAAACTTAACCCCTCCATTGACAAGAGCGCTTAAAGTGAGTGAAGTTGAAGGTGTTCTAGTTTCTGATGTTATGCCCGATTCCCCTGCCTCTGCTTATGATGTTGAGCCAGAAGACATTATCATCAAGTTTAATGACGTTCCAGTTTATACAAGTAATCAACTAAGATCCTTAGTCGGTACGGTAAGACGTGGCCAAAAATTATCATTGACAATCATCAGAAAAAACGAGCAAATTGTGAAAAGTATTGATTTAAAAACACCTGAAAAATCAACCCGAAGTACATCCAATGGTATTGATGGTGCAGAGCTTATTGAATACGAACAATTAGATAACTCTGGGATTATACGTGGCTTGTACGTGATTAATGTTAATGAAGGATCTCCTGCATTACTTACAGGCTTATTGCCCCAAGACTTAATTCTTGAAATTAATCATAAGCCTGTGAAATCACTATCAGACCTGACAAGCTTGATGAAAAACAAGACAAATGATGAGTCATTAATCAAGGTTCGAAGACACAACCATACTATTTATCTTGCTTTGAGATAATATCGAACGTATTTAGGCAATGATAACAAATCCACTCCATACAGAATGATTTAATTCGCTCATTAGATTGATAAGCAGAGAGAGAGAAACTCTCCTTATGACCATTATAATCAATTGTAATATGTTGATTCGAAGATTGTATCCTAATCTGATGTGAACCATGATATTGTTGCCAATTAGGAAGCCAATCCATCACCCAATGACTTTCTTTTGGGACATCAAAACTCATTTTAGTTGCAATATTTTGATTGAAGAAACAATTAGAAAAAAACATATTTTCTTTTGTCACTACCCATTCTTTCATTGCATTTTTTATTGGTTGTGTATTGTATTGTTCAACTGGGGTAAAAATTTTCATTTCCACATATGGGAACCCTGCTCTAAAAGAGACCTTTAATCCCTCAGATTGACAAATTGGCTCCAACTTTGATGCAATTGTACTTTCACCAATACCTAAAATAAACCAATTATCTCTATAATCTCCACACTGAAAACCATTATCAGATAGTATCTTAATAATCTGATTTTCAACCATTGGCATACATTCTTTAGGAGGGCCTGGTAAGACAAAGAGATCAGTCGACTGATATTGTAAATAGAAGCCATATGCAGTGCCTACAAGATTGGGCAATAATGTTACATGTTTAGGGAAAAACGCTTGTTTTTTGTTAATTTCTAAACATTGTTTATTCCAAAGGGAATATTTTTCTTGTATTTTAATCCAGACTTCATGATTGAAATCTAATGAAAGACCAGCAAATGTTGCAACTACTTCAGTTGTAAGGTCATCCACTGTTGGTCCTAAACCACCTGTAATAATAATTGCATCGTGAGTGAGAGAAAGCCATTTCAGACTCTCTATTATTTCTTCCGAGTCATCCCTGACAGATAAGTGACGCATCACTATCATTCTTTGTGATTCAAGCAATGTAGAGATTAACTTTACATTTTTATTGAGAATATCTCCAGAAACAACTTCATCTCCTGTTGTCAGGATTGCAATTGTCTTTACTGATTTCTTCATATCGCCTTCCGAAATTTGAGTAAAAATACAATTTATGTTAACATTAATGTAATTATTTATTAAGAGTAAAAAACCTAATGCAAACAAAAAACACTCTTGAACAATCTCATTTTCAAATTAATTTTGATCTAATCAACCCGAATGATCTTTTTACGATGCCATATCCCCCTGTATTGATTGTTTCATTCATAAGCTCATCATTATGGTCCACACTAATACATGATGATGAAATTTTATATTCTTGCTGTGCTTACTTTATTGTATGGTTATGCTTAATACCTGATATCATATTTAAATTGATTGAAAATCTGCTAGAAATACCATATTTATTCTTAAGGTATCTTTGTATTGATTTAATAGTCAATATTATCACCTTAACCAATGTGTTTTTAGCTTATAGATCAAAGCTAAAAAATCCTAAACATCAAAAACAATTTCAAGTCATGTTTGATCAAGAGCCTAGCAACGAACAAAGACAAAAGATTGAAAATTTAAATCTAATGTATCTAGTATTAGTACATCACTTCAATATGATGTTGATATATCAATGTCTTCGTTGTTTGGTCATAGAGCCCATTCTCTCTATACTTTCTATATTAATGAGAACCGTACTACTACCGTTACAATTTTTGTATTGCGCTTCTAACATTTTGTTTTACTATGGTCAACTCACTGAATGTATTACTAATGACAATCCGAGAGACTCCTCAAGATTCAAATTGGTTTTTTCACACACATCACCGAGTGTCAATGACTACTTAGATTATTTCAATAATCAACCCCTCGAGGGATTTAAGGAGAATAGTGATTTATTTGCACAATATGAAAAAATAGAATCCTCTACAAATCCAACTCTATCCATGTGAACCTGATCTATTGGTTCCACCTCTTTTATAGTGGTTAATGTTTTTATATTCGCTCTAAAATCTGCAATCATTTTTTCTGTAATCATTTTTTGATCATAAGCAATCTGTTCAAGTTTGGTTTGAGCAACAATCATTCTATGCTCGATTTCATAGCTTGTGGCTATACTTTGGTAATGTGCAATCACTCTATTTAATAGCGACTTTAATCGACTTTCAGTGACCGCAATATAGAACCGGTACCAGTGTCTTGGTACGGCAATACGATCTACAATCATCCTTACAGCTGTATCTAGCGTCGGATAGGTGCTCATTGCATTCATTCGTTGTTTTAAAGCCTCTATTTCCGTTTGCCTAGTAGGATGAACAAATCCCCTTGACTCTTGACATAATGCTATATAAAAATTAATTGCCTCGCTTAGACCTGATTTATACTCTTTGCAACTAAACATACCTCTTCCTCCTGCTCTTCAAAAAAACTTAAATGATTCCAAATCACCATTTGATTCTTATCTTTTGAATCAATACTAACCATAACCTTTGAGCACTCTGACATTTTTAAATGGTCCTTGAAGCGTTCATATAATGAAAATAACATCGTACATACTTTTGGGGGCAATAATTGGTAAAATATCATGTAATAGACTAGTGGGTTAATAGTGATCACTGAATGGGTTTTCAGTACTATTTCGGATAATCTGACAGGTAAATCAGCAATCCATTGTCCAATATCAAAACGATGTTGATACAATTTACATAATATTATTTGAAAAATTGGGTCCCAGTCTAAATCACGATACGCTTTAAACCAAATGACTAGCCATTGCTGAATTAGAGTATGCTCAAAAGCCAATTGAATACTGAATGATATTGTTCTTTGAATCATAAATAAAGCATGATCTTCAATTAATAATTGCTTCTCTTTGAACCAGACAGATATATGATCCAGAAAATCAAATGTCTTCAATGAAGATAATTTAAAAATAACATATTGATTCAATACAAATTTGCAATATTCAATTGGAACACATTGTAATCGATGACAAAATAGATCAAACATCACATCGAGTTTTGCAGTTGAATACGACTTAATGTCATTGTAGTTATAACTGATCTTAGAGCTAATACCCTCAATAATCTTTTTAAATACCGGAGCATTGAGTATCACAGTCTCCATAGTAAAATGTTCGTCTTGAATTAAATGGTCCATCAGCTTAAGTACTAGTTGATCAATCAATGACGTATGTTTTTGATAAAAGATGATTAACCAATCAATGAATAAGTGATGTTCAAAACCATAGAGTATGAGCGCTTTAGATACTTGTCCATCAGAAATATGATCTAACCCTTCAACGACATACCTCTGATCGAAATAATCAACAGCGGAGAAAGCAATCATTTGATGGATCCAAAAGTCTATAGAGGGATTAAAAGTTTGATATAACCAAAGCCACAACAATGTTGGTTGACTTTTTTGTGGAAAATAAATTTGATTGATGATTTCAGCATCTGTATATTCGCCCTGCTGAGACCATGAAAGTACCCATTCACCTAAGCTATTTCGCAACATCCAATTTTTACTTGTACTTTGTTGGTAAATCTTTACTCTAAGCTGAAGATCACGAAGATGTTGCTGATCAAACTGTTGTGACCAAGGTCCTAATTGTAAATGATGCCAAAAAAACATGCAGACCAACTTTTGAATGAGTGTAAGTGCTTGTTCTGAATATTTTTCCTCATGATTCAAATACAATATTGAATTATGATCAATAAAATCTAAACGCATCTGTGAAGTAAGCATATTCATGTCGTAAACTTCTTTTTGAGCATGGAACAAATAAATGATTTCATTTTTAAGATCCTCGAACTCAAACCAATTCATAGATGAATGTATCATGATAAGATCAAGGTAGGATAATGTATAAGGATTAGACAAACTTTGTTTTAAAAGAGTCATGATATGATGTCTGATCCATAGCTGCGCATCACTGTTCAAAAGATGCCACGTATTTTGGATGTGTAACTCGTATTGACTCGAATATGCAAATGAAAACCAATCTATCTGCAGTAAATTTAATTGTGTTCGATATCCATTAATACAAACCATGTGATCACACTTTATTATGTCTATTAACCTCTCAAGAAGGGTTTGTTTATTTGATTGAAAAAACCACAAGTTTTCCTTCATCATTTGTAACTGATGAATAATATTTTTATGTAACTGAAAAAATTCTTTGATTAATACATCCATTTCTTTTACAAAATGTGTTGCAAAATACATGATTTGGCTTAACCTGGTCCTTTTAATAATATACTCAACACAATCATGTTGGTTATAAATATTCAATAACCAATGCAGCTCTTTTACACTTACTTGGATCTTTTGAGGTAAAGAGAGATGAATATGTTGAGACTGAATATTAATTGTAATGACTGATTTTAAATATGGATCAGTCCACTGAATGCATTCTTCTCTGAGATACGAAAAATAACGAAGCATATAAAAAGGATCCTTAGTTGAATCACTCAATATCGGAGGTGTTGTTAATTGATTCATGAGCGTATCATTGAATGTTCGATAAGCAATGAGTTCCTTTTCAAGTTGTATAATAACCTCTAAATCAATGTTTAAATGATAATTGTTTATTAACTGACTGATTAGCAATAGGTTTTGATAAATGCCCTCCATTTTTCTGACCTGAAGAAGATTTGGTCTACTATGATCATTTGACTGCTCAATCTGTTCTAATAGCCAACCTGGCTTAAAGAAAAAATACATCATCAGTCTTACATATATATAGATCAGATAATCTCTTATCATTCTCATGTTGTCTCCTTTCACATCATCATAAAGGTTGAAATAAAAACAACAATATCGTTTTTCTATTTAGGGTATTAACAAGGATTAGTGGCTAAGTCTTGGACGTTGATAACTGATAAAAAGAGATCCAAAAACCAATGCCAGAAGTTGAATCAATGGACACATTAATAATCCAAGTTGGACTAAGTGATAATGAGTATTTGCAAACCATAAAGGATAGATACTTTCCATTACAAAAGTGATTAAAACCTGGGTTAATGGTGCGCTAATCACAATAAATGTATTGATAAAACCAACGGATAGCTCGTTGGGATAATCTCTAGATCGTAAAATTGAAAATGCGATAACAGATGTACTACATGCAATGCCAACTACAATCATTAAAAGATCCATTACGATATTAGAGAGTGTTGGGTAATATAACATCATTGTTAGTGAAACAATACTTACGATATTACTCCAAATAAAAAGATCGTTTGAATCATGATACTTATTATCGACACAACAAAAAATAATGTTACCAACAATAATACCAAAAGCAATCCATTGAGATTGCATCACGGCTTGGTTGAAGGCGATACCTTTAGACACACTAATAAATGTTGGCCACCATAGTCCGTATACAATTGGCAATATCATAAATAAAGAGGCTGCAAGAATCGAACGACCAATTAGCTCACGATCAGATAAAAGAGTATGCATAACCTGGAACATCTGTTTGGATTTATATTGAACGTTTTTAACATGCTTCATATCAAATTGATCGTAATAAAAGATTAGATATGAAGTAACACTAAGTAACATTCCAACAACAGCATAGCCTTTAAAAATAAGCTTCCAGCTAAAGATCCCCAAAGAAGCTAGAGAATAGTTAAAAACGATTTCAACAAGCATCACAAGACCCTCAGAGAGAATCATGAGTCTTGAAAACATTGATAATGGCATGATTTTTTTTGTCAATGTTGCATATACAACAAAATGTATACTAATACAGGCACTCATTAAAAACCGACCAATAATAAATAAAACAATTGATTTAGATTGGACGAGTAGTAAAGCAATGATTGCAAATGCAAAATATGATCTAGATAAAAAGTTTTTTGTTCCTAATCGCATTAAAATTGCACTACCAGGAATCTGAGCTAACGCGTTACATAGTAGGGATGAAGAAAGAATTAAACCAGCAATTCCGGCTGATACTCCAAACTCGTCAGACATATCGAGAATAAAGCATGATGATACAAGATTAAAACTGTACATAAAAATTACAGAAATTAATCCAAGTACAAATCTTGCTATGTCTTGTCTGTTTTTAACCATCAGATCATACACTCTCTCGTCATATATATAAGCTAGTAGACTTATGATAACAATATAACCTTAAGAAAATATTATGAAAATAAAAATTTGACATATTTTAAAAAAAAAAAGATACTTTAAGTATGTATAAAATATTAAATTTACTTATTATTGCGCTTTTTTCGGTGGCGTATGCAAATTCACCGATTGTCATTAACCCAGACCAAATTCCATCATCACCAATTGAGCTTGATTCGAATGCCGTCACATTAAGTCTGCCTAGCAATCCTTCTACTGGATATGAATGGGTGATTGTTGACTACTCGGATTCAATTCAAGTCAACTCAATAGAGTACGTTGCACCTAATGATCAGTTAATTGGACAGCCAGGATCGGATTTAATTTCTATTCAGTTCAATGAAAACTGGGAAAAATCATATATTGATCTTAAGTATTCAAGAAGTTGGGAGATTGATGAAAATCCGACTGTCATTAGAATTTATTTTCAACCAAAAAATTAATCACTGAAAAGTGTTCTAAAGTTATATTTAGGATACTCGTCTGTCACTAAAAAAAGTGCATAAAAAAACACGTCCAGCCACCACTTATAGTAATTTACAACGAAGTTGTGGCAAAAACGTGGCATTTTTCCAAAAAAGACCACCTGAACATATCCAATTACAAATACCACTATTAGGACAAACGCAAGCACAATGAGAGAAAGAAAGTGTGGTATTGCAAGAAACCATTTATACAAAGGTTTAAATCGATCTAACCGATCTGATTTTAGAACTTTAAAACTCATCTGATCGATGTCTGTAAAAGTTGGATATTCATCTGTTACTAAAAAGAAATAAAGAGCATATCTTAGTTTGAATTTAATGACATGTATAATAAAATCAAATAAAAACTGTGGGTAATGCTGTACTATGACAAGCCAAATTCCAACAACGGGAACAATATAATATAGTGTAGAAGAGATAAAATAATCCACAATCCCAAAAGGGATCACAAAAAGCAACCTTAGCAAACAGACTAACCTGTTTCTTTTACTTGTTATATACTTTGCTTTAAACGCTATGGGTGATTCAATAGACACATTAGATTATTATCATTGATAACATTTATTGTCAATGTGTTTCTCCTAAGTTTGAATAAAACTGCTGTTGAACAAACAGCCATGATTTCAATCTAGATCTTGTCCTCAATGGTAATTTCACATCTTGCTCTAATACGGATTGTATTGAATCATTGTAAGAACAATACACGGAATTATTATTGTCATATAATATATCCACAAATCTAACCCAATTCGCTAAAAGGTTTTTATTACTTGAAACGGATTTCACACCCTCAATAATCACCACCTTAAAGTCATTAGACCAACTCATGTAGTCGTGACGCCAAACAGGTGGGTGAATACACAGATTAAAGTCAAGCCATAATACTGATTTAGATGAATATTTTATAGGACCTGTGCCCTTTTTTCTTTCTCCTTGTGATACTGAATCAAAAATTTTTTCAAGTGAGCGATTATCATTAAACGTCAATGGCGTTAGCTGGGATTGATTTCTAAAATCAAAAGGCTGGGATAATTCAACGACTAATGCTTTATGAGCGATTGTATTAATGAGATCTGAAATATGTGCTCGACCATGACCATTGAGATAAATATCTGTGGGTTTTAAATTTGTTGTAATAATCACATACACTTTTCTTTTCATTAAAGCAGGTATTAAATCTTTCCACATCATGGCCTGGGTGATATCTTCAATGACCCATTCATCTATATATAAAAGCTGCCCTCTTTTAAAAGTTGTTTTAACAAATTTATTCCAAGAAAATGATTTTGAAATTTTATGTAATACCTCGTTTGAAATGAAAGTGACAAAATCACTATAATGATAGCGAATTTTATATCTTGGATAGTAATTGTATATTATATCCGTCATTGTTGACTTACCCGAGCCGACTGTGCCCCAAATATATATAAAAGGAAAGCTGGGGTACATCCATTTTTGTAAAAAGTGCTGGATATTTAGCAAAGAGAACCGCTGTGATGGATTATCCAGTAATGCTCCATCTTCAATATGTTTGTCATAATATTCTTCAAGTGGAATATTCATACTAATTGTTTTTGGAGTGTAATGATTCGAAATGTTTTACAGTAAAATAGAAAACTAATCACTTGAAAGAAAATCATTGGATATAAACATATTGATGTATATAACGGAGGGAATTCAAAAATCAATGTAATCAGGTATAAACCTGTCAAAATCACTGAAATTTTGCCATAGAAATTTGCTCTAGAGATATATTTAAAATTAATCCACAGGACTAAAGCCATCACACCAATCAAAAAATACCGACAAAATATAAACCACCATAAAGCTCCTGGAATCATTTTGTTAAAATAGAAATAGCTCATAATAGCAGCCACAACCAGTGAGTCTGCTGTCGGGTCTAGAATACATCCTATCTCTGTGACTCTATCACTGAGCCTTGCTAGGTAACCATCAAGCATATCTGATAATGCACAAAATATAATTAAAGGATAAATCCATAGACTCTTGTGTTGAATAGCTAAAACAATAGGAAATGCTGAAAGGGCCCTGAGAAAAGTAAGTCCATTCGCAAGAGTGAATATGATTTGTTTTGGGGCCAAATTCATATTAAGGATTAGAAGAATCAAGTACTTCTAGTTGTCGACCCTGGATAATTTCAACAACTTCATCCATATCATCTACTAAAATTAAAGACTCAAAATCTTTTTTCTTAATCAATCCTTGATCGAGTAATTGAACTTGAATGACATGCATAAAAGGTTGCCAAAATTCTTTGTTATAAAGGATGATGGGAATTGCAGGAAGCTTATTCGTCATAATTAATGTTGCCATTTCAAATAACTCATCAAGTGTGCCAAAACCACCAGGCATAGCAATAAATGCCCTTGCTTTGTGAGTGAAAATCATTTTCCTAACAAAAAAATAACGGGTAGAATGTCGTATGCTTAAATAACGATTACTCTCTTCTTTGATGAAAGGCATACAACATCCATAGGAATATTCAGGAGACACCGAGGAAGCGCCTTTGTTAACCGCCTCCATGATACCAGGTCCACCGCCTGTCATCACATACATACCAGCGCTAGCAAGTTTCTCACCTAATTCAACACCTTGTTTGTAATAAGGATGCCGCGTATTAATTTTGGCACTACCATAAATTGTCACGAAAGGATGAACATTTCTAAACTTTAACATTGCACTAAGAAATGAATAACCACAACTTAAAGATTTTAATATATTATGTATCACTTTACCTCTTATCCCATATTTGATAATATTTATAATAAATGTTTTGAGAACACATTGGAAGCCATTAATACAAATAGACCTTTACAAAACACAGCCAATCATCATCTGTGGTCTTTTATGGTTGGGTTATGTTGCGGTACTCCCTATATTCTCACTGCATCAACACTAAAAGCTTGG
>CENJ01048338.1_pt1 | contig 14871 bp, 19 predicted proteins | sample 356161 | NCBI WGS metagenome assembly CENJ01 (sample SAMEA2619531, study PRJEB7988) | marine metagenome | biome: marine biome (ENVO:00000447); feature: surface water layer (ENVO:00002042); material: "saline water (ENVO:00002010), including plankton (ENVO:xxxxxxxx)" | depth 5 m
TGCTATTCAATGCATATAGTGTCGCAGTATGTAGGGCTCACAAAATAAGATAGATACTTATTTGGCTTAAAGTGTCAGTACAGTGTTTGTACTTTCTGCCTAAATTACGAATTGATACAAAATTTTTTTCAATATTATTAAATCTTTTTGGATAAATTTAATGAACAAATCAATTGGGATTAAAGAATTTTTGTCTTCAATATAATTTATATTTTGAGTAAACATTACGACACCCCAAACGGATTTAAAAAAAATTTAGAGGTTAATATTAAGTGTTTTTATATTGGTGAAATGCAGCAATTGGTGTATGAGTTTTCGGTAGCATCAGCTTTTAGAAACAAGATTTCTGCATGGAACTGTTGACAATTATCGTCCTTACGGTCTTTTATTATTGGTCAATTCGTTTGGTAAATACCCCAGTTAAATGGAAAAAGTATGCAACGCTATCATAATTTAGATTCTTTAAGGGCTTTCGCAATGATGATGGGTTTGGTCATACATGCTCCTATGTTATTTTGGGCGCCAGATTTTGCAAAAGTATTTGGAATCGATAATATAGCACCAGCTGAAGAATGGGTTAATGTAATGGGCCGTTTCATCAGTAGCTGGCGAATGCCTTTATTTTTTTCAATGTCAGGTTTTTTCGCAATACTAGTTATAGAAAGTAAAGGTACACTGCAATTCTTGAAAGACCGCGTGATAAGAGTAGCTTTAACATGCATATTATTCGCCGCACTATATGATATCTCAGACGGAAGCTTCGATTATACTACATTACATCTGTGGTTTCTGTACGAGTTAATGATCTTCGTTTTGTTCTTTTCTCTTTTATACAGGCTCAAGTTCATTAAGGATTTAATCTTTATTAAGATAACGCCAAAAATAAGTTTTATTATTGTATTATGGTTAATTTCGACAGTGCCTTTAGCATATATTTTGAATAATTCGTGGCACCCATCAGCACTTAAGGTACCCGCAACCTATTTTGATTTGAAAATCGGGAACTTATTCTATCATTTTTCTTATTTTTTGGTAGGTGTAATACTTTACTCAAATCAAAATATTTTCGTAAAAATTCAAAAAACCAATGCCATTTTGGTCCTAGGTATTCTATCTATTTCAGCATTTTTCGTACGCCTTTACTCAGATCATCTTACCATCGGACAAGTGGAAAATTTAAGCGACGTTGCACAAACGCAGTTTGATCCGATGCTAGTACTTTTTAACTCATTTATGATTGGAATGAACTCTACCTTCTGGTGTTTGCTTTTCATTGGATTAGCTTCCAAATTTATCCAATCACACAGTGTAATTATTAGATGGTTTGTTGAGCTGTCCTATCCTATATACATCATTCACATAATCCCGGTAACAATGATGAGTGCCGTATTTTACCATGTTGGGCTGAGCCAGTTTAGTATATTACCACTTGCAGTCATTACTGGTTTTTTTGTTTGTGTCATTTTATATTATGTTTTTATTAAATTTACGCCTCTGAATTGGTTGATAAATGGTTACTCTAAATCATCGTTAAAATTAAAATTTTTAGGCAGGTAACGGGCTACACATATAGTTATCTGGTATCCTTTTATTTTCATAACGCAAGTTATAACCCTACTGGGTAAAATCTGTTTTTACCCTATCGCTACAGGAACATTAAAGAACTGGTATGTCTGATAAAATTGGTAAAATAGCTAGCAGACAACTAAGAGACTTCAGAAATATAACACCAGGTATGTGCTTTGGAGAAGAGGGCTTCAGCCTAACCGTAAATGAGGCCTATGCAGTTCAAGAGGCAGTCGTTAATTTGAGGGTAGGCGAGGGCGATAAAGTAATTGGTTACAAAGTCGGCTGTACCGGTCCAGGGACAACAAAGTTATTTGGAATGCAAGGTCCAATTCGTGGAACGTTGTTTAAGAGTGAAATGCATTCCGATGGTTCCAAAATAAAATCAAATCAGTTTTGTAATCTTGCTGTTGAAGCTGAGATGGCAATCAAAGTAGGGGAAAATGGAAAAATTGCATCAGTCTTTCCAGTGATTGAATTACACAACTATATTTTTCGGGGTTCTAAAAAATCATTGGCGGAATTGGTTGCAAACAATGGGCTTAACAAAGGGTTGGTTTTGTCTCAGCATGGTTGGTGGAACTCGACAGAACACTATGCAAAAAAGTCCACGTTATCTTTAGAGATTAACGAATTCGAAAAAGATATTGGTGATCTTTGGCCTTTGGCTGGAGGGCCTAAATCATCCCTAGATTGGCTGAGTCGTCACCTAACAAAAAATAATCTCGTTCTTTCAGAGGGAGACATTGTTCTAGGAGGAACAGCGCTCGGTTTGCATTATGTGCAATCTGGGGAAAGCATAACTTTAAAGGTTGATGGCGAGGTGGCAACGCGTTGTTTTGTAAAATAGCATAATTATAGTTATTTTTAGGTAAAGCTGCTGTTAGTAAATTAAACGTTATGCATGGTTTTTCCGATCAAACATAAAAATTTTGTGGTAAAATTTGGCTTTAGATTTACTTGATGATTAATAGTGGGAGACTGTATTGATGAAAATGATGAGTGTAATAGCCGTTTCGCCTAAAGAAGGGGCAGCGGATGAAATTACTGACCTGATCGTTGACAGTAGAAAAGATGGTGTTGAGGGACTGGACACTTATAACATCGTACATACACATGAAGATCAGTTGCTTGTTGTGAATGAGTGGGCTTCAATGGATGCATTTATGGACTATGTGAATGGTCCCCATAATATGATTGAGCTTATAGAACACCTTTGTGAGCGTTTTGATGAAGAAAATGTATGTAAAGCATATTCGGGCGCAATTAGACATCAAGAAAAGGCAGACTAACAAATAAGCCCCTTATTTTTGGAGGTAGATACATCTTATTTGGGATAGGTTTAATAGATAAGTCGAAAGCAAATACAGGCTAATGGTAATGATTGAGAGTACCTTCAAAAATATAATTTTGTTAAAAGTAGGTTTACTAATCCTAATAATTATTTGGGGTGGCGCCATTCAATTAAGTAACTCAGAAAGTTCCGTACGCAATAATTTAACAGACCTAGGTGGGATACTTTTTACTCTCTACTCAGTACTTTACTTAATCACTTGTTATCAGCTGTATAAGTTTAAAACACTCGGTAAAAAACTATTGGTTTCTTTGGTCTTGATATTTATTATCTTAGGTTTCGTTACTGAGTTAATGAACCCAATGCAGATTGATAAAGATCTATTTTTTCTTTTCATTTTTTATATTGTTTCGCCCATGTTCTTTGTTACCCAGGGTCTTGTTATCGGCATGATTTATTTTTCAAGTATAAAAGAAAAATTTATGGATAAGTAGATGATGAAGAAACTTTCATTTATCAAGAATATGAATCCGCAAAAACGAACAGTTTATTTAATGCTTTTTATCATTGTTTTATTTCATTTTGCCGTAATACCTCTTTGGATGTGGAATTTGGGACTATGACTTTATTGAGTTATAATATATGAAAAGCTTTGCTGCGTTACTTACCTTATTGTTACTGAATGCTTGTAATTTATATGCCGAACAAGTGATTAAAGGTGAGAAAGTCATAAAATCTAGTGGCCCGGTCGTAAAATTAAATATGACTGTTACCCAAGGTGTGAAAATAAATAAGTAGTATAAATTTATTCGTCCGCACACATCTTTATTATTTCTGCATGAAGACGGAAGTCGGATGCCAGTTTTTCTCGCACTAAACGAGCTTCCCTTTCTAAATCAAAAAGTCTTCTCCAAATCAAATCATGATCATCCGAAGCCAAGGTCTGTATCTGCCTTGTGAGGTCAGAAGTTTCTCTGTAGAACTCATTTGTTAAGTCAACAAATAACTTTTGTAAGTTGGCCTCTGTGTAGAAAATTTCATCGATCTCAGATTTCATCTTATCTCGATTTATTTTAGCCTGCTCAACATATAGTTTTTCCGCCTCATCAGGCCTCCACTTACTATTTCCCCAAGGCATCAGTGCGAGCCCACAGGTTGAAAAGTCCTCCACTGCATTAATATATTGTTCCCTGATGTCTGTGCTCGCCAGACAGACGTGAGGAAAAATAGATATTATTAAGATTATTATTCTCATATCATTAATACGCTGTTTCATAGGATTTGGATTATATAATAACCTGGAAGTTAATCTATTTGACCCAAATGTTGCAGCTCAAATAGGGCCTTACAAAAATAGCAGTTATTAATAGGATTATCCACGAGCATCGATTTATTTCCACATTTGGGTTCATATTTATTGTGAGTAAATAAAACTTCCTTGTGAGTTTTAATTAGAATGGGACTTGGGTATAGTAAAGACTGGGAGTTTGCGTTTCTAAGATGTTATTTATAACTCATTCCATGTTTTTTAAACTTTGTGCAAACTTTTTCCCAAGAGCTGTAAGTTCATTTTCGAAAGTAAAAAAACCGCTCAATCGACCGTAATGCATAGCTTGGTCATAACCACTCAAGGTCCTATCAAAGCAATAAGAAAGTACGGCGTCGTACAAAACTGAGTCTAGTCGTGCCTTCATAATGTGATCCCTAAACTGTGTTGGCTACAATTTAATATTTTATATCTATACGGAAGCAGTTAAAAAATGGATTAAAATTAATGATATAGCTAGAAATTTGATCGCGAAGTTTGCAGCGAGCTAACTACCCGCATAGATTTGCACCTTTTTCGTTAAATCTAGAGATCAAAACAATTTGAAAACTGACAAAAAATACCTAGCGGAATACAGTAGAAATGATATCAATAGGATTGATTAACCGTTTCAGAACGTGATTTGGCTGGAGTTTGTATTGAATGAAGACTGAAGATCAAAAGGATATTGAAGCTACTCGTTGGAACCACCGTCCGACTGGGCCAGTAGCCTTGAATCCTATGTTTGATTGGCCTCCAAAATTTTTTGCAATTATGCGTTGGTACTCGGCATATTGGTTGGCAGCCTCTACTACAACCCTTGCGCTAGTTTTGGCAATTGCTGCCTATTTCACAATTTTACCGTCATTAGAGGCTATGCAAAAGCCTCAGTTGGGTTGGATAACAAGAGTATGGATTGCTAATCTTGTTCCTCATACAATTTGCGCAGGGGTACTGCATTTATGGCTTTATAAGTTCAAGGGACAAGACAAGGATTTTAAGTATGATCCACGTCAACCCGCTACGAATAATGGTATTTTTAGTTTCCGTAACCAAGTTCATGATAATATGTTTTGGACTCTTATCAGCGGTGTTTCTCAGTGGTCAATGATGCAATGTTTAGTCTTTTGGGCTATGGCAAACGGCTATGCACCTGCATTTCTTTTTCCTGATAATATCATTTGGTTTTTTTTAATGTTTCCATTTCTTATTTTGTGGGCGAGCTTTCATTTTTATTGGGTTCATCGAGCACTCCACTGGCCACCATTATATCGGATTGCTCATGCAGTACATCACAGAAATATTAATATTGGACCGTGGTCAGGTATTTCTATGCATCCGATTGAGCATCTTATTTTTTACAGTAATTTTCTTATCCACTTCATTGTACCGACGCATCCACTGCATGTAATGTTTCATGGATATATGCAGTCCATTCATCCCATTTTTTCCCACTCAGGGTTTGAAAAATTGTATGTTGCAAATAAGGAGCGGGCTAATATGGGTGACTTTTTTCATCAACTGCACCACAGATATTTTGAGTGTAATTATGGAACCGTTGAAATGCCTTGGGATAGGTGGTTTGGTTCTTTTCATGATGGCTCCGATCAGGGAACAAAAGAAACACGTGAACGTAAGAAGAAAATGTACTCATAGGCCATTATAGTAAATTTACGACCCTCGCAAAACATAATTCATTTGCAGGCTAGAACTAGAACTTACCAATAAAATCAATCATAGCTGAGCGTCCACTATGGCCAGTGCCCTCATTTATTATCGCTTCATATTCTTCTAATTTAAAAATTTCTGACTCATGGAATAAATTGATAAAGGTAGCTTTGGTATACATTAGTGATTTATCTTTTGGTCCGCCTGTTCCATAGATTAGTTGCTTAGGTGTGTACCCGTGGATTAGTAATGTACCGCCTTTTTTTGTTGCTGAACGCAAACCCATTAATACGGTATCTATTAAGTTTTGGGGTACAAATTGGAAGCAGATTCCGACAACATTATCATAGCTTTTTTCGGTCCATTTGATATCAAAGAAGTCTTCTAATTTATAATCCACTTCGACATTTTCACTTACCGCTAAAGATTTTGCTTTCTGATTTGCAACGATAGAATTGTCTGTGGCGGTAACCTTAAAGCCTTTCTTAGCTAAATATACCGAGTTTCTTCCTTCCCCATCTGCTATTACTAATGTAGTGCCATTGGATACCAAGTGCTCTTCATTCCTTAACAGAGCTTGTGCGGGTTCTTTACCAAATAAATAATCATCAATTGAGTAACGTTCATTCCAATCCATTTAACGTCCTTTCTCAAATTCCCTGCTCAGCGCTTATTGATTATTTTATATCAGTTTGATCCAATCATCGAGGGGGTACGTATCTGTATTGTGTCACGTCATAAATAATGTGCTGTGAGCACGGTTATTTATGAAAGGTAGCTTATGATACCCGATTATGGATTACAAAATTTTTTTCCCAAACATGAAAATCAATGTACTTGTGAATATTGCAGTTCGTTAAATGTGGACTGGACTAAACTTACAAGTACCGAGAAGATGGTAAAGGCTTTAATATTAAAGGCTAATATAATGGCAGAACTTAACTCATCTGGATCTGATATCTAGTTTAATTATGTCCGTATTTTTTCGACCGATAGGTAGTAATAATGTCTTTAATTTTTTTGAGGATAAAGACATGTCAGGCCGATTAAAAACAATTTCTTACAATCTAGATACTGATGGTTCAATTAAGGGCAGGTGGGAAAAAACTGGTACCCTAAAGCAGTTAATGGGTGCAATAAAATCAGTTGAAACAGGTAAGACAGAAATAATATCTGAAGCAGATTGGAATAATCTCACTAAAAAAGTTAATTTATTGAGTCAAAGATCTAACGTTAAAAGTCAATAGGTTAGAGTTCTCTGTAGTATCACAAATATATTATTGTTGATTTTATCAGCCTCATATTTTAACCAATCAAATTTTATTAATAGTGCTTAGAAGCTGAATAAAATCAAATGTGGCTATAGATCTTGTTAGTTATTCAACAAGGTCACCAGATAAAGGAATTGTATGACGGTTAACTGGATCATATTCCTGCAGCATTGACCTTCTTTCATCCAACCAATTAACAACACCTTCTTGAGCACTTTGCTCAAAATTATCCGCGTCTCTTATAACTACTGCGATAACTTCATCTCCCGCCCTTACGCAAAAGTGTGGGTATTGCGGGTCACGATCCTTCCCGTTCTCAATTACATCATTCAAAAATGTTTCGTAATGCTCCGGCTTCGGCTTGAAACGAATTACGCTTAGTTTTTTCCCCATTTTGATCTCCAATTTTTATCGTCTAGATAAGCAATTATATTTTTATTTTTAAAGTACAAATAATGTATCAAATGTAAAATAAATTATAATCAAAAAATAAAGTGTTGCTAAGCTTTCGTAGCTCGCAAGTATCTCAATTGATTTTTGATATAGCGTTATTTGCGTTCTGGTCGATTTGGACTAAAGAAGCGTCCGCAGATTTAAAAGTTGGACTGTCTAAGATGCTTTTGCATAACCGCCATTATAAGCACCACTCTTTCTTCTTACCTGAGCATGTTCGACAATTCTTTCACTAGCTATGCCGCGAAGATCTTCAATGGATGAGTGCCCCTTGCGCTCAAGGTACTCCGATAGATCATCTTTTAGTTCTTGGATAAGCTTAATGCCGACCCCACCGCTACCTTTCTCCTCCATTGCAGCAGTACAAACTTGCAAGTTACCCGCGCCATGTACGATAAAATTAAAGGCTTCTCGAAACCCCCGTATACCCCCAATCCCAGAAATAGCACCATCCGGACATGCTTTAGAAATGTCAGAAACACGTTGTAATGCTTGGTGCAGTATAGCTAAGCCGCCCAGACCTCCAGAAGTTACTAATCCATCAACCTCAACTTCGAACTTCATTGTTTCTGGATCCATTAATGGAAGAGATGGAAAGGTATTGCACAACGATATTGAAGATCCACCTGCATTATACGCGACCTTCGCTGAATCAACGAGTTTTGAGGTCGATGGCGTGAGTTTAACCCATATCGGCACATCCACAGCACTTGTGACTGCTTTCAATATATCTTTTATTACATCTTCATCATTTGCAATGTTTGCTCCCATGTCTTTACGATCCATGTGAGGGCATGACATATTCAACTCAATAGCATCGCATCCAACGCCTACACAGGCGCGCGCTAGTTTTTGCCAGTTTCCCATTTCTTCATCATTTCCTGCACCGGCCATAATGGATGCAATAACCATTCGGTCAGGATAGGTTTTCTTTATCTCTTCCAAATCAGGGAGCCATATTTCTAGTGCCTGATCTGAAATCAGTTCCCAATTCCAGGAGGAATGAGAAACCGTATCGGAGCGTTTCATTCTTGATACATATGGTTTTATATCACTCGTGCGTTGGTATATTGTCTTTGGGCCTGCAACGTTTTCTACTGGGTGCAAGCCGATCGTTTTTGTGACAACCCCACCCCAACCAGCTTCGAATGCTTTGAGAATTTTACGTTTACTTTCTGTTGGTGGGGCTGATGCCAAAATAAACGGATTTACAAAATTAAGCCCGGTAAAAGTTGTAGCAAGTCTATTCATAGGAACAATCCCATCTATCGGTTTCTCGTTAAAACAGCACAAGCTAGGGATGACCTAGCTAGAATAGTCAACCAAAACGGTGTCATTTTTTCAAGAGATATTTTGTCGCGAGTAATTTGTGTTGCTTATCTTCATCGACTATAATTCAACTATTTTATAAAATTCACCGTTAATAATATACTTATTAAGCCGAAAAAGGCTTTACTTAATGCTTTTGATTTGGCCCTCACCAATCATTTTTGCCGCATTAAACGCTTCAAAAACAATTTCAATTACTTCGTCTTTAGTATAAGAATTTTTCGATACTTGATCGTTTAGTTTTTTTGAAACTTCATTCATAGAGGTCATGTAGGCATCCATAATTGCCTGTGCAAACTTACTTGTTTCGATGTATGTGTAAACTCTTTTATTCTTGCTTAATTCAGTAGGATTAACTTTTTCGAGCCATTTTAAAAAAGCTGGATCATAGTAGTTAATAAATTCTGTTCCAGTATGTTTCGAGTAGTTCTCGCATAGCTTATTGATTTGTTTTTGAATGCACGTCTCTTCCACTTTGATCATACCTTTCCAAATTTTATAAACTGTTGCCTCGAAGGAGACTTCGCCTACAATTGTCAATAAATGAAAACAGCTGGCTTAAGATCGGCTAAATAATTCTGACAATTGCGAGGTAATTTGTGCAATTAAAATATTTGGCCATAGCTGGCATTATTATTTGTGGCACGGCGATGCACTCTATTGCAAGTGTTGAAAGTGAAGCTGTAACAGCGCGAACGAAAGCGATGAGCGAAATTTCGGATAACATGCGCGTTTTAGGTCTGATGTTAAAGGGTCAGGTAGAGTTTGACTTGGTTAGTGCAAAAACGGCAATCCAGAATATCCAAAAATTGGCTGCTAAAACACCTATACTTTTTGAGCTTGAGGCAGTACATCCTCACGCAGAAGCCAGACCTGAAATTTGGAGTAACTATGAAGATTTTGTTAATAAAGCCTTAAACCTTAAAACAGCTGCAATTGATGCAAGTGGTTCCTTAGTTGATGAAGACGGGTTGAGAGATGTTGTTATGTCACTAGGCAAAACGTGCAAGTCTTGTCATAGCCTTTACCGAAATTAAATAAAATTGGGTCGCACGCGATGGACTTTTATTGGTTAGCTTTTGTTAAGTTATCAGTTATGCGTTTAGCCATTTTTCGTAATCGCTTACTAATAAATGAATTGGTGCAGTATCTTCATCGACGTTGGAAAACCTTGATACTTTATCACGGAAAATGTTGTCGTCTGAATCATCGTTTACCGTAGAAACTTCACCAACTAGTACATCGCCGTCGTGACCCCAAAAAGCATGCCAATCCCCAGGCAATAAGGTTATACTTTGACCGGGTTTTAAGATAATTCTCTCTCCTGGTGAAAATGATCGCTTTATTCCATCACAGTAAATAACGCCTCCTCTCTGCTCGTTATAGTTTCCTTGCTGGTCAGAGCCAAAAATTTCTACTGCTAGGCTCGCCCCCCCACGATTTATTATATCTTCGGCTTTTTTAATGTGGGTATGCATAGGTGCTAACTGATTATGCCGTGAGATAAGTAGCTTTTCAGCGTAGCACATCCCTTTTCCTTTCGCTAAATCCGCTAGCTTTCCATTTCGCAGCGTGAATAGAAAAAGACCGGTTGTGTTGAAATTACCTTTACCGTAATCCGTAATATCCCAGCCGCATCCTGCTTTAATTATCTCTTTGGCTTCTGATTGTTTTTCTTTAAATTTTTCCGCTGACCAATATGCAAAGTCCGGTAAGTAATAACCAAAAGATTTAATCATCTCGTTAGCTTCTAAGATTATAGTATTTATTTCGGATCTTTTCATTTATCTGATTTACCTCTTAAATTTAGATTTTTGCGCCACCATAATCAAATAAATGAGTATTTTCTCTCTGAAATTCCAGATTAATCATTTCACCTAAGTTAAATTCGTGTGATCCATCTACTCTTACCGTAATTATCCCTAAATCTTTGCAATCTACGAACAGAAAACTGTCAGCGCCTAAGTACTCTATTACGTCAATTTTTCCTTTAATAACGCTCTGTCTTTTAGAGTTTACTTTTATATGCTCTGGACGAATTCCAAGTTTTTGGGGGGTAACTTCCAGATGCTTGTTTGAAGTTATATTACCGAGGAAAGAGTTGGTTAATTTGTTACAATTTATGATGTTCATTTTAGGTGAACCGATAAATTGAGCAACGAATAGATTGGCAGGGTTTTTATACAGCTGACGTGGAGTTCCAACCTGTATTATTTTGCCATCATCCAGCACGACTATGCGATCTGCTAGCGTCATTGCTTCTGTTTGGTCGTGTGTTACGTATATCATTGTTGATCGGAGAGACTTGTGGAGCTTAGCAATTTCTAGCCGCATCTCTACTCTAAGTGCTGCATCCAAGTTCGAAAGAGGCTCATCAAACAAGAAAGCAGAAGGCGCTCTTACGATTGACCGACCAATTGCAACACGTTGACGTTGTCCGCCAGACAGATCTTTTGGAAAACGGTCAAGTAGATCCTCCAGTCTCAGAACTTTAGCTGTATCCAAGACCTTTTTCCTAATATAATCTTTACTTTTCCCAGCTGTCTTTAGGCTGAAGCCCATATTTTCTTTCACCGACATATGAGGATATAAGGCGTAAGATTGAAATACCATTGAGAGTCCACGTTTTGCAGGAGGCTTATCTGTAACCTCTTCGCCGTTTATACTTATTTTACCTCGAGATGTTTCTTCTAAACCACCTATCATTCTTAGTAATGTTGATTTTCCACAACCAGACGGCCCAACAAAAATGATGAATTCACCAGCTTGTATTTTAAGATCAATACCCTTTATGACTTGCGCTTCATTATACCATTTTTCGATGGCTGATAACTCAATAGAACCCATTAGTGGTCTCCGTTAGATGGTGAAGCCCATGCAAGCCAAACCGCTGCAGTCCAGGTAAAACTGTCTCCGCCACAAGGGGTGCCGTTGATAGGATGGAAATATTCAGCGAAGCCGTGATCCGCAATCAAGGATCGCGTTCTATTTCTTAATATTTTTGCTTCCGCCAAATATCCCATTTCTGACAAACCTAGGCCAATTAGAGAATTTAAAATTGCCCAAGTAGGTCCTCGCCAGTATCTCATTCCATCAAACTTTTCAGAGTCGATTGATAGACTGGGTATTGGATAATTTGTTTGTTTCAGAGTTTTTGACAAAATTTCAAGAGTTTTTTCATCATGGATTCCCGCATACCAATTTAAGAATGATGCAGATGTTATATTTCCTGAATGCGCTCCAGTACGACAGTTAATGGCATTAAAAAATCCTCCTTCAGGGTTTCTTAACGATTCTATCCCATCCGATAGCTTAGTGCACCATTCTGAAATTTCAGCACCATCAAAGTTGAGAGCCTCAGCCATGTATAATAAATCCCGCGATGCTCGTAATAAAATGAAAGTCATTGTAGGGTCAGCGACTTCAAATGGTCTATTCTCAGACATGAATTGTTCATTCCACTCTAGGTCGCGCCCTCGTTTGACCAACCAAAGATACCTATCATAATCCTCTTTAGTCGGACGCATAGAGCTGTCAACGTGGCTGGTGTCGCGTCGAGTATATTCACCGACGTCACATGGATTGATGGCTTCCATTGCTTCGTCCCAATCAGGGCTATTGTCACGCCCTGCCTCCCACGGATGTGAAATAAAGATAGTATTTTTTTCGCTTAGGCGCCATTTCATAAACCATCTGTGCCATGCCAGTAGTTTAGGATATATTTTTCTCAGCCTAGCATTACCAATTGATTTGTCTTTTCTCCAGATTTCTCTCACAAAAGTGGCTGCAACTGCCGGTTGGCTTATGGCGCTTGATGAGATAGGTCCACGTCCCTCGGCCCCCCAGACTTCTGGGCCTGGGAAATAATCAGGGTCATTTCTTCGGAATAGGATATGAGGAACCATTCCGTTATTCCATTGACCTGCAAATAAAGACTCTAGTTCTTGCCATGCGCGTTCGGTATCAAAAGTTGAAAACCCCCAACCTGCAAACGCGCTATCCCAGTTCCATTGATAGGGATACAGGTTTGGTCTCGGAACAGTATAACCACCTCGATCATTTCTTAATAAAACAGTTCTTGCTTTCTCATCTAGCTCTAGCCAGTTATTTTTTGTCATCCTTTTACACTCCCGGCAGTAAGGCCTTTTGTCATGAATCGCTCAAGGAAAAGGAATATTAGCAAAATTGGCACCGTGGATATGACTGCTCCTGCCATGAGATGCTGTCGTGGAACTTCTGATGAGTTTAAAGAAGCAACACCCCTGGTAAGGGTAAATGTTAGGGGATCATCCAATAACATAAAGGCGAGTAAAAATTCATTCCAAGCAATCATAAAAACATAAAGGCTTACTGAAGCAAGGGCTGGGAGTGCGAGTGGTAATGTTATCTTCCAGATTACTGCGAGACGAGAAAGCCCGTCCATCAAGCCTGCCTCTTCTATTTCATATGGTAAGCCTCGGAAATATCCCTGCAGCATATAAAGAGCCACTGGAATTGTCGTAACTGGGTAAATTAGCACAAGTCCAAGAATTGTATTACGAAGGCCAGTAAGGGAAAATAAAATGTATATTGGTAAGGCGAGTACAATCATTGGAACCATGTAAATCAGTAAAATTGATCTGCTAAATGCTGAGCTCCCTCTGAACCTTAGTCTTGCCACAGCGTAAGCGCCGGGTATCGAAAATCCTAAAGTAACCAAAACCGTTGCTGTAGATACATAAAAACTTGTCCATAGGTATCGCCCAAACCCAAAATCTTGGAATAATTCTGAATAGCTTCGGAATAGAATTAGTCCTTTTGAAAGATCTATACTGAAATCTAAAGGATTTAATAAAAGTTCCTGTTGTGTTTTGAGGCTAGTCATCAGCATTACGTAGAATGGTATGAGAACTATCATAGTGAAAAAGATCAGACCAAACCCTGAAGAAAACCTGATAAACGCTTCTTCTATTTCATGTCTCCCTGACTCTTTAACAGAGAGCCCAGATAGTATTTTTGTTAGTGGTAATACTGTACTTGCTGCGAAGAGGGTTTGACTGGCATAGTTTAGTAAGTGTGAAATGTCATGGCCAGTTGTAATAGGTCCATAAGTTAAAGTGCTTAATAAAATGGATGAAATTATTAGAAGCAATAATATTAGAGTAGATCTCAATACATGAAGATTTAAGATGCCTGCAATGCTACCAATGCTAATAACAATTAGAATATTTGGTTTTAATGGGGACCCTGTAATGAATGAAAGAATAACAGATACAACAATTGACATCGTTAAAGCCCATAGTATTCCGATGGTAAAAGCTGTGAAAAATATATTCTTTTTATAAGTCACAGCCCTTCTTCCTGACTAAAAAATTTAAAAAAGAGAAGTGAGAAGATCAGAAGAAAAATAAAAATAACTACGGCGACAGCTGCTCCGGCTCCAATATTTGATACCGCGAAGGCCTGCTCATAGACATTTACTGTAAGTGTCCGAGTACCTGAGGCACCTCCAGTTAATAGAAAAATATCGTCAAATTTGTTAAAAGTCCAAATGAAGCGAAGCAAAAAAAGGATACTCATTATGCCAATGAGCATCGGAAGGCTTATGTACCAGAATTTCTGAAGTGGACTGGCACCATCCATATCTGCCGCTTCATACATTTCAATATCTATTGACTGCATTCTCGCAAGAATAAACAGGAAGGACAAAGGAAAGTATCGCCAAATCTCGAATATCGTTACCATTATTAGAGCATTGGGTCGCTGACCAAAAAAATTGATTGGACTATCTAAAACGTCCATTTGCAGTAGTAAGCTATTTATAGATCCTGAAAATGGATCGAATAGATTAATCCATGAAAATGCTACTGCGATTACTGGAGCAACATAGGGAAAAAGATATAACCCCCTTACTAGTCCTTTGCCGCGAAAGTTAATATTCAAAAGCAATGCTGCGAATAGACCAACTACAACAGCTCCGACAGTTCCAAAAACAGTATAAAAGA
>CENJ01015524.1_pt1 | contig 14870 bp, 16 predicted proteins | sample 356161 | NCBI WGS metagenome assembly CENJ01 (sample SAMEA2619531, study PRJEB7988) | marine metagenome | biome: marine biome (ENVO:00000447); feature: surface water layer (ENVO:00002042); material: "saline water (ENVO:00002010), including plankton (ENVO:xxxxxxxx)" | depth 5 m
GGCAGGCCAGCCTCAAGCCGCAGCGTGTCGCGGGCACCAAGACCGACAAGGCTGACGGCCGCGTCGGCGAAAAGCAACGCCGCCAGCCTTTCGGCTTCCGCAGCTGGCATCGAAATCTCAAATCCGTCTTCGCCGGTATAGCCGGAGCGGGTGATAATGCAGTCCACCCCGTCAATCGTGAAATGCCCGATCTGCATGAAATGGAAGCCGGCAAGATCAACGCCAAGACGTTCAAGAACGGCTGGTGACTGTGGCCCCTGAAGGGCCAGAAGGGCGCGATCCGACTTTACCTCCATCTCGACGCCGTCAGTCAGATGTGCGCGAAGATGGGCAATGTCATGGTCGGCGCGCCCGGCATTCACGACAAGCTGCAGAACCCCGTCGAGGCGCGCGATCATAAGATCGTCGAGCACGCCGCCGGCCTCGTTCAGGAACAGGGAATACCGCACGCGGCCTTCACTGATCGCACCTACATCGGTCGGGGTCAGTGATTCCAGCATCGCCTCGGCCCCGGGGCCGGACAGCCAGACCTGCGCCATATGCGAGACATCGAACAGGCCGGCTGAATCGCGTGTTGCCAGATGTTCGCCCTTGATACCGTCAGCATATTGCACCGGCATGTCCCAGCCGGCGAACGGCACCATACGGGCGCCATGCGCGACATGGAATGCATGAAGGGCTGTGGTGTGAAGAGGGGTCTTGCTTGTCTCCACCGTAGGTCTCCCGTTACGACGCAAAAAGGACCTTCGACGATGCGCGAAACACAGTCGAAAGTGCCCTCTCTGTCCTCGTACCTGAGAGATTTCCCGCTCGATCCGGCGTCATCAGGTGATGAGACCGGTGAGACGGCTTTCCCCGTCGGTGGGCACTGCCGTGCCGCTTTCCAGAGTGCTCACAAAAAAGAGTACGGGTACCTGAGAGTTTCCTGGGCGGTTGCTCCTTCGGTGATCAGCGGCCTGATGGGCCCTGATGCTCTCCCCTCTTCTGTATCGAGCCAAATAAACGTATGGGCTGGCACACAAATAGGCAAGATGAAAAGCCTCACATGCTCGTGAGGCGCGGCAACTGGTCCCGGGCCGTCCGGATCGAAGGCCGTTTTTCCGCTTGCGGCAACGCCTCTTCGACCCCATATCGTCAGGGCGCGGAAAGAGCGCCACCCGTTCCCAAGAAACGCCATGTGGATGAAGTAAGAGTGACCCATGCCTGACAGTTGTCCCACTTGGGATCTCACCGATCTCTACGCCGATATCGGCGATACCACGATCACCTCGGATATCGCGGCATGCCGCGACGCCGCTGCCGCGCTTGCGGCTGCCTGGCAGGGCAAACTTGACGCTGCCGACGCAACCGAAATGGCAACGGTGATCACCGAATATGAACGCATCATCGAAATTCTTGGCAAGGCGGCAAGCCATGCACAGCTTGAATTCGCCGCCAACACCACAGATGCGGATATAGCCCGCCATCACCAGTCGATCCGCGAGACCGGGGCGGAAATCTCCTCGCTTCTGCTGTTTGTAGAGCTTGAGCTTGCGCGCGTTCCACAGGAGCGGATGGACGAACTTGTCAAGGTGCCGGCGCTGGCCCACTGGGTGCCATGGCTGCGCCGGGTGCGGGCCTATGCCCCGCATATGCTGGCCCCTGACATGGAGCGTATGCTTGCCGAGCGCGCGCCAAGCGGGCGCGGTGCCTGGGTGCGGCTGTTTGATGAAACCGCAGCCTCGCTTCGCTTCCCCTTCCAGGGGGCGGATGTCACTGAGGCGGAAATCCTGAATTCTCTGTCCAGTGGCGACGCTGCAGAGCGCCGTGAGGCCGGTGCGTCACTGTCCTCGGTGATGAAGTCGAATGAACGGCTGCTGTCGCTGGTGCTGAACACCATTGCCAAGGACAAGGAGGTCGAGGACCGCTGGCGCGGTTTTGACCGGCCGGTGGCGGCGCGCAACCTCGACAATGATGTTGATGATGAAACTGTCGACGCGCTGGTCAGCGCTGTGGATTCGCGCAACGCCGATCTGGCGCATCGTTACTACCGGCTGAAGGCCGGATGGATGGGGGGCGAGAGCATCGACTGGTGGGATCGCAACGCACCGCTTCCCGATGATGATGACCGCAGCTTTACCTGGGAAGAGGCCGAGCGCCTTGTTCTTGACAGTTTCGCCGGGTTCGACCCGAAGATGGCCGCGCTTGCCGAGCCGTTCTTTGCCCGCAACTGGATCGATGCCGCGCCGCGTGCCGGCAAGAGTTCCGGTGCTTTCTCGCACCCGGTCACACCTTCGGCGCACCCCTATATCCTGATGAATTTCTCTGGCAAGTCGCGCGATGTGATGACGCTGGCGCACGAGATGGGGCATGGCATACACCAGTGTCTTGCCGCTGACCGCGGCTATCTGATGGCGGATACACCGCTGACACTTGCCGAGACAGCGTCTGTCTTTGCCGAGATGCTGACGTTCCGCCGCCTTGTTGACAGCGCCGCGGATGCCGGCACCCGCAGGCGGCTGCTGGCCGGCAAGGTCGAGGATATGCTGAACACGGTGGTCCGGCAGGTGGCCTTCCACAACTTCGAGACCCGCTTTCACGAGGCGCGGCGCACGGCCGAGCTGACCGCCGAGGAAATTTCCGACATCTGGATGGAGACGCAGCGCGCCGCGCTGGGGCCGGCGGTTCACACAGGTGATGACTACCGCCCAATCTGGGGCTATATCCCGCATTTCGTGCACACGCCGTTCTATGTGTATGCCTATGCCTTTGGTGACTGCCTGGTGAATGCGCTGTGGCAGAGCTATGCCGGATCGCAGCAGACTGGCACCGCCGACGGGTTTGTCGCCAGCTATCGCGAGCTGTTGTGTGCCGGTGGCACCGAACGCTATGACGTGGCGCTGCAGCGATTCGGCCTTGATCCGCGCGATCCGGCCTTCTGGTCGATGGGGCTCGACATGATTTCGGGTATGATTGACGAGCTGGAAGGGCTGTCCTGATGGCATCGTCGAACAATGGCCGCGTTGGTGGCAGACTGCGGCGCTATGCGCGGGTGACAACGACGATGACCGGCCTTGCCGCCCGCGTGGCAGGCGAGCGGTATCTTGGCCTTGAAATCGACCGCTCGAAACATGCGGCCGATCTGCGTGATGCGCTTGGCGGGCTGAAGGGCCCGATCATGAAAGTGGCGCAGATCCTGTCGACCATTCCTGATGCCTTGCCCCCGGAATATGCCGACGAGCTGGCAAGCCTGCAGGCGGATGCGCCCGCCATGGGATGGCTTTTCACCCGCCGGCGCATGGCGGCAGAGCTTGGCCCGGACTGGCAGCAGAAACTACAATCCTTTTCGCGCGAGGCGGTGTCTGCCGCCTCCCTTGGCCAGGTGCACCGCGCCACCGACCTTGATGGCAACGCGCTTGCCATCAAGCTGCAATATCCGGACATGGCGTCGGCCATTGATGCCGATCTGCGCCAGCTTCGCCTCGTCTTCCAGCTTTATGAGCGGTACGATTCGGCCATCTCGACCGGCGACATCTATGACGAGTTGTCGGAACGGCTTCGCGAGGAGCTGGACTACCGGCGTGAGGCCGCGAACATGGACATGTACCGGATCATGCTCGATGGCGAGGATTCGGTGCGGCTTCCGGACTATGTTCCGGAGTTGTCGACAGACAGGCTGCTGACGATGAGCTGGCTTGAGGGAACACGGATCATGCCGTTCCTCGAGACAGAACCGTCACAGGAGGTTCGCAACCAGATTGCCCGCAACATGTTCCGCGTCTGGTATGTGCCCTTCTATTATTACGGCGTCATCCATGGTGACCCGCATCTTGGCAACTATTCGCTGGATCAGGAGAACCGGATCAATCTGATGGATTTCGGTTCGATCAGGCTGTTCCGCCCATCCTTTGTCGGCGGGGTAATCGACCTGTATCGTGCGCTTCGCGACAATGATGAGGCGCTGGCTGTCCACGCTTATGAAAGCTGGGGGTTCCACGGGCTCGACCGCGAGGCGATCGAGGTTCTGAACATGTGGGCGGAGTTCATCTACGCGCCCCTGCTCGAGGATCGGGTGCGCCCGATCCAGTCGCAACGCAACGGGTCTGCCGGGCGTGACCTTGCCGGCAAGGTCCATGGAGAACTGAAGCGGATCGGCGGCATCAGGCCACCGCGGGAATTTGTGCTGATGGACCGCGCCGCCGTTGGTCTTGGTTCGGTCTTCATGCATCTGGGGGCCGAGGTCAACTGGCACAATCTGTTCCATGACCTGATCGATGATTTCGACCGCGAGATGCTGGCAACGCGCCAGAAGGATGTTGCCGAGAGGGCCGGAATACCGGCCGATCTCGTCCAGAAGATGGACTAGCCGAGGCTTGTCAGGATCTGGTCAAGCGAGGCTTTCGCATCACCATAGAGCATCCGCGAGTTGTCCTTGAAGAACAGCGGATTTTCGATCCCCGAATATCCACGTCCCTGGCCACGCTTGGAAATAATCACCTGGCGGGCTTTCCAGACTTCCAGAACAGGCATGCCGGCGATCGGGCTTCCGGGGTCGTCCTGCGCCGCCGGGTTCACGATGTCGTTGGCGCCCAGAATGATCACCATGTCGGCATTGGGGAAATCCGAGTTGATCTCGTCCATTTCCAGAACGATGTCATAGGGCACTTTTGCTTCGGCAAGAAGAACGTTCATATGGCCGGGAAGACGGCCGGCAACCGGGTGGATGGCAAAGCGTACAGACTTGCCCTGCGCGCGCAGGCGACGGGTGATTTCCGAGACCGCGCCCTGTGCCTGAGCCACCGCCATGCCATAGCCCGGCACGATGATGATGTCCTGCGCCTCCTGAAGGTCGGCAGCGACACTGGCCACATCGGTGGCCACCATCTCGCCTTCGACTTCCTGGGCGCTGCTGACTGTGGTGCCCCAGCCGCCAAGGATCACCGACAGGAAGTTACGGTTCATCGCGCGGCACATGATGTAGGACAGGATTGCGCCCGAGGCGCCAACAAGCGCGCCGGTGACGATCAGCAGGTCATTGCCAAGAAGGAATCCGGTGGCGGCAGCGGCCCATCCCGAATAGGAATTCAGCATCGAGACAACAACCGGCATGTCGGCGCCGCCGATGGCCAGCACCAGATGCGCACCAAAAACAAGCGCAATGGCGGTCATCAGATACAGCGTCCACGGGCCGGCATGGTTCAGATACATCACGCCAAGCCAGACGCAGGCCAGAACCGCAACAAGGTTCAGGATGTTCCGCCCGGGAAGGGTCAGCGGCTTGCCATCGACGATGCCGGAAAGCTTGCCAAAGGCAACAATCGATCCGGTGGTGGTCACCGCGCCGATGAAGACGCCAAGAAAGATTTCGACCTCATGGATGATCTTTTCAGCGCCGATCAGCCCTTCTGGCGGGGCCAGGTCGGAATTGATCCCGATGAAGACCGCGGCAAGGCCGACAAAGGTATGAAGCGCGGCGACAAGCTGCGGCATGCCGGTCATCTCGACCCGCCGTGCGACCACAATGCCGATCACCGAGCCGATCACGATCATCAGGATCAGGAGATTGGAAATCACCACCTGCGGGCCAAGTACGGTGGCCCCGACGGCAAGCGCCATACCCACGATTCCGTACCATACGGCACGTTTCGCACTTTCCTGGTTGGACAGGCCCCCAAGCGACAGAATGAACAGCACGCTGGCGGCAATATAGATGGCTGTGACGATATTAGCACTCATCTTGGATCAACTTTCCCTGGTCAGTCTGTCTGGTCAGCTTTTCTGGAACATCGCCAGCATGCGGCGTGTCACCATGAAACCGCCGACGATATTGATCGTGGCGATGAGGACGGAGATCGCAGCCAGGATCATCACGATCTGGTTGCCGGAGCCAACCTGCAACAGCGCCCCGAGGATGATGATCCCCGAGATGGCATTGGTCACCGCCATCAGCGGTGTATGCAGCGCGTGGCTGACGTTCCAGATCACCTGGAACCCGACAAAACAGGCCAGCGCAAAGACGATGAAATGCTGCATGAAGCTGGCCGGGGCGTATGCGCCGACAAGAAGCATGAACAGTCCGCCAAGGACCAGCATGCCGAACTGGCGCTGACCGGCCTTGCGGTGGGCTTCCATTTCCTGTGCCGCCTTTTCCTCGGGCGTCAGCTCGACCGGCTTTGGCGCGGCGGGTGCCTTGCCGATGGCCTGAACCTTCGGGGCCGGGGGCGGGAAGGTGATATCGCCAGCATGGACCACGGTGGCGCCGCGGATGACATCATCTTCCATGTTGATGGTGATCTGACCGTCCTTTTCCGGGGTCAGGTCGTCAAGCATATGGCGGATGTTGGTGGCATAGAGCGTCGAGCTCTGCGCTGCCATCCGGCTCGGGAAATCGGTATAGCCGACAATTTTCACACCATTGTCGGAGGTGATGATCTTGTCGGCAACGGTCAGGTCACAGTTGCCACCCTGTTCGGCTGCCAGGTCGACGACAACAGATCCCGGCTTCATCAGTCCGACCATCTCGGCCGGCCACAGCTTTGGTGCGGGGCGGCCGGGGATCAGCGCCGTGGTGATAACAATGTCGATTTCCGGCGCCTGTTCACGGAACAGCGCCATTTCCTTCTCGATGAATTCCGGCGAGGCCGGCTTGGCATAGCCGCCGTCGCCTGATCCGTCTTCCTCGAATTCCAGCATCAGGAATTCGGCCCCCATCGATTCGATCTGCTCGGCCACCTCCGGCCGTACATCAAAGGCCCGCACGATGGCGCCAAGCGAGGTGGCGGTGCCGATCGCCGCAAGACCCGCAACGCCAGCGCCGATGACCAGCACCTTGGCTGGTGGCACTTTGCCGGCGGCCGTGATCTGGCCGGTGAAGAAACGTCCGAACTGGTTGCCCGACTCGATCACCGCGCGGTAACCGGCGATGTTCGCCATCGAGGACAGCACGTCCATTTTCTGGGCGCGGCTGATCCGTGGCACCATATCCATGGCGATGGCGTTGGTGTTGGCGGCCTTGAAACTGTCCAGAAGGTCCGGGTTCTGTGCCGGCCAGAACATGCTGATGACGGTCTGTCCATCCCGCAGGTTCTTTTTCTCGGCGCCGGTCACGCCGCGGACCTTGACCACGATGTCGGCCTGTTTCCACAGGCTCGGGGCGGTCTTCGCCACAGTGGCGCCAGCCTCTTCATAGGCAGCATCATCGAATCCGGCGGCAACTCCAGCTCCGGACTGGATCACGCAGTCATAGCCAAGCTTCTGGATCTGCCGAACGCTGTCGGGAGTCATGGCCACGCGCTGTTCGCCGGCGACCGTCTCTTTTGGGCATCCAACCTTCATGTCATTTTCCTGTCTGCGGCCCGATATGGACCCTCGTCATCATGCCGCACTGTGGCCGTTGGGCGGCCTGTGCACAAGCTTAGAGTTGGTAAGGGATTTTTGCGCGAATCGGTATAATTCAGTGCCGAAAAATCTGTCATATGCGAATTTTGACAAATTTGGGGGTCGGGGTACCCGCCAGGCATGCCTCAGGGTGAGAGCCTCATGGTCAGAATTTTTAGCCCGGCGATGCCAAACAATGCGGCAAACGCCCCTTCAAACCACCGCCGTGCGCGGGCGTAGGCCCTTGCCAGGGCGCCGTTTGAAAACAGCAGGGCATAGGTGAAGAAGACAGCGCCATTGTTCAGGCCGACAACGAGGACGACAAAGGCAAGCTCGACCGGCCCTGTTCCGGCCGGCACCCCGATGGAGAAGAGTGTGCCGAAAAACAGGATCGGCTTGGGATTCGTGATGTGAAGCGCCACGCCAGCCAGGAAATGACCTCGCGGTGCCGACAGGTCGGTCATTTTACCGTCACCGGCAACCATCGCGGAGCGAAGGGATTTTGAGGCAAGGTAGATCAGATAGGCGGCACCACAATAGCGCACGATTTCGAGAATCCAGACATGTGTCAGGAGAATCACACCGACGCCGAATGCTGCTGTGATTGACCAGATATAGGAGCCGGTCATGATTCCGGCAGCCAGCAGGAGGCCAGCTTGCCTGCCGTGACGCATCGACGTGCCGGCGAGGGCGAGGGTTGCCGGACCGGGGCTGGCCGAAGCAACAAGTCCCGCGCCCAGGATCAGCGGCCAGTTCAATTCATCCATTCCGGTGTCTCCTGCGCATCATGCCACCATTATGTGCCGCGTTAAGGGGTGCGCGCCACTTGGTGCCGGCTTCACAAGACACCACGCTTGAAGGCAACAGGTTCCAGAAACGACAAAAGCCGCCATGGCAACCAGGGCGGCTTTCTGAACGCTTTTGATAGCGACAGGCTCTAGTAGCCTTCGCGCTCCATCCGCTTGCGCATCAGCTTACGAACCCGACGGGTCGATTCAGCGGCTTCGCGGGCGCGGCGCTCGGACGGCTTTTCATAGGCGCGGCGATTCTTCATCTCGCGGAACACACCTTCACGCTGCAGCTTCTTCTTCAGAACGCGCAGCGCCTGGTCAACATTGTTTTCTCGTACGGTTACGTACACGGTCAATCACACCCTTCGGTCTGGTTTTCATCCCCATCGCCCTGTTCCGGAGCCCGGAACCCGCCTGCAGGAGGCAGGGCAATGGTGCGACTGCAATCCGCAGTTCGCGACAAGATGCGTGTGGTATCACATGTACAGCGTGAATGTAAAGCCCGATCAGGGGTGTGGGTTGTACAGGCATGCCGCAGGTCTGCTCTGGAATGGCAGGCATTTGGCGCCGCCGCCTGCGGCGCGCCGACGCTGCGTCAGTTTGAGACTGGAAAATCCCCGGCGACGCTTTTATAAACACCATGAGGTAAAGAAACGCCCAAGGTCCGAAAGCGGGGAATGCTGTGACCAGAGACGACGATCCTCAAGGTGTCCATAATCATGCCGTAGATCCACAGGCAGCCTCGATCATCGAGGCGGCGCTTGTGCACGTGCCGTTTGACGGCTGGAGTGACGCCGCGCTGCGCGCCGGTGCCAGCGATGCCGGCTGTTCGGATGACGATGTCACCCGCCTGTTCCCGGGCGGGGCGCTTGACGCCATTGTCATGCATTCCGCCATGGCCGACAGCGCCATGGTGGCGGCGTTCGGGTCAATGCCCGACCAGCCCGACCGGGTACATCTGATGATCCGGGCGATGATCCTGATCCGCCTGGAACAGGCAGCGCCACATAAAGAAGCCGTCAGGCGTGGACTGACCGTCCTTGCCGTGCCAAACAATGCGCTGGCCTCTGCAAAGGCGCTCTACGCCACTGTCGACGCGATGTGGCGCGCCGCCGGCCAGCTTGACACTGATATTTCCTTCTACACCAAGCGGGCCACGCTTGCCGCGGTCTACAGCGCCACGCTTCTGGCGTGGATCTCCGACACCTCCGGTGACCCGGCGGTGATCGAAGGCTTTCTTGACCGCCGGCTTCGTGACGTGGCGCAGATTCCAAAGGCCACGGCACCGATTCGCAGCGTCGTCAACACTGGCCAGCGGATTGCCGAAGGCATGTTCCAGATCGTCGGCCGGGCGCGCCGCTGACCTGCCAGATTTCCCAATCTTTTCGGATGACCCGGCCAGGGGTGGTTTTTTGTCTGCCGTCTGCGCTATAACCGCCAGCCAATGGGCATAACGCCCGCTGTCCAGACGACGAGACCCCCATGCCGATCAAGGTGCCAGACAATCTGCCAGCCCTCGAGGACCTTCACGCCGAGCAAGTCGACGTGATGGCACAGCAACAGGCGCTCCAGCAGGATATCCGCCCGCTGCGGCTGTTACTTCTCAACCTGATGCCAAAGAAGCAGGACACGGAAATCCAGTTTGCCCGCCTGTTCGGCAACTCGCCGCTTCAGATCGAGCTGATCCTGATGACGACGGCAAGCTATACGCCGCGCCATACAGAGCCGGGCTACCTTCGTCGCTTCTATCGCCGGCTTGAGGATGTGCGTGACGAGTATTTCGATGCGCTGATTGTGACCGGTGCGCCCATCGAACGGCTGCCGTTCGAGGAGGTTGCCTATTGGGACGAGCTGACCGAGATCATGGACTGGTCGCGGACGCATTGTTTCCGGCGGCTTGGCATCTGCTGGGGGGCGCAGGCGCTTCTCTATCATTTCCACCAGGTGCCAAAGCATGATTGCGGCGAAAAGCTGTTTGGCGTCTTTGGTCACCATCTGAAGCCGCTTCCAGAGCGGCTGATGCGTGGTTTTACCGACAATTTTCCGATGCCCGTTTCGCGCTACACAGAAAACCGGCGCGCTGATCTCGAGGCGGCGGGCATAGAAGTTCTGGCGCAGAGCGATGCCTGCGGGATCGGGATGGCACGCGAGCCGAACAGCGGCGATCTGTTCGTCCTCAATCATCTGGAATATGACGCCGATACGCTTGGTGCCGAATATCACCGCGACATCGAGCAGGGGCTGGATACAGCCCTGCCGCATGGCTATTTCCCGGGGGACGATCCCGCGGCGGAGCCGGTGAATTTCTGGCGTCCCTATGCCTATCTGCTGATCAGCAACTGGATCAATGATCTGTATCGGTCGACGCCGTTCGATCTGAACAGTCTGGCAAAGGACTGACGCCGGCCCGGGTGCCCGGATGCGTGGGTGCCTGGATGCGTGGGTGCCCGGATGCCCTGGTATATGGGTGCGTGGGGTCCTAGTCGCCGAGGCGGCTGGTCACATGCCCCATCTTGCGGTCCTGCCGCGCTTCCGGCTTGCCGTAAAGATGCAGGTGCGTGCCTGCCTGCGCCAGCAATTCCGGCACCCTGTCCATATCCTGACCAAGAAGATTGTCCATCTGCCAGCGGCCATAGGCTGTGGTATCGCCAAAGCCGAGTCCGGCCAGAACCCGCGCCAGCTGCGTGAACTGGCTGGTGGCGCTTCCTTCGATCGTCCAGTGGAAGGAATTGTGCGGGCGCGGTGCCATTTCGTTGAACAGCAGCCTGCCATCAGTGGCGATGAAGAACTCTACCGCCAGAAGGCCAACCAGATTGACGGCCTCGGCAAGGGCCGTTGCCGCGGTCTGCGCCGCTTCGGCCACAGCCGGGATGACCGGCGCCGGAGCGACGCTTCTCGCCAGAATGCCATTCCTGTGACGGTTCTGCGCCGTCGGGAAGTGACAGATTGCGCCCTCGGCATCGCGGGCCAGCAAGGCGCTGATTTCGCCATCAAAGCCGATCAGCTCCTCCAGAATGGTGTCATCACTGTCGATTGACGCCAGCGCTGCGGCAAGATCGTCGCCGGGCGACAGTCTGATCTGGCCCTTGCCGTCATATCCCATCCGGCAGGTCTTCAGGATCGCCTCGCCGCCAAGGGCTTCCATGGCCAGTGACAGGTCATCAAGATTGCGCACCTGCCAGAACCGCGGTGTCGGAATGCCGAGACCCGTGGCGAGTGTCTTTTCGGCAATCCGGTGCTGCGCTGCCTGAAGCGCTGCGGCGCCCGGGCTCGCCATGCAAATTGCGCCAATCACTTCCATGGTGGCTGCCGGCACATTCTCGAACTCGCTGGTCACAGCATCAACGCTGTTCGCGAATCTCCGCAGCGCGCCGACATCGTCATAGGATGCTGTCGTCCTGGTCGTGGCGACCTGCCCGGCCGGGCTGCCATCGGCATCAGGGGCGTAGACATGCGTCGCCAGCCCAAGCTGGGCTGCCGCGATGGCAAGCATACGGCCAAGCTGTCCGCTTCCAAGAATGCCGATGGTGGTGCTCATGATGGTGCGTCTGCCACCGAATCAGTCTGAGCCTGACGCCAGCTGTGAAGCCGGCTTGCCAGCGCTGCGTCGCCAAGTGCGAGAATCTGGGCTGCCAGCAACGCAGCATTGCGTGCGCCGGGAATGCCGATCGCAAGGGTGCCGACCGGAACACCTGCCGGCATCTGAACGATGGACAGCAGGGAATCCATCCCCTTCAGGGATTTTGACTCCACCGGCACGCCAAGTACCGGAAGATCAGTGTGCGCTGCGATCATGCCAGGAAGATGTGCCGCGCCGCCTGCACCGGCAATGATCACGCTGAACCCGGCATCTGTCGCGCCACGGGCAAAGGCGGACAACCGGTCGGGGGTGCGGTGTGCCGAGACAATTTTCGCCTCATGCGGCACGTCAAGCATTTCGAGCATATGGGCCGCCTCCTGCATTGTGGTCCAGTCGGATTGGCTTCCCATGCAGATGGCAACGGCGGGGCGGCTGGAAGAAGAGGGTGGCATGGCGTCTGCAACTTTCCTGTCAGGCAATGATGTCGGGAAGGATCCGGCTGCGGATCAGGATAATCTCGTCTTTCAGCCCGAGTTTGCGCTTTTTCAGACGTTGCAGTTTCAACTGGTCGAACGGCTTGTCTTCGGCAAGCCTCTCGATCACGTCATCAAGATCACGATGCTCGCTTTCCAGGGCTTCAAGCCGGGCTTTCAATAGCTGCTGTTGCTCGATCTCGGCCTTGCTCACCGGTTCCGTTCCCGTGTTTCAGCCCCCTGTCAGCCTCCAAGGCTGTCCGGTCAGGGCAGTTCGCTGATGTCTGACACCTGTTCTTCAACCTGCGGCGTGCCGCCGGCTTTCTCGATGGCCGCGTCGAGGTCTGTCTGCTTGCACAGCCCCAGCATCGCCGGATGTTTCGCCGAGATGTTGCTGATGTTCCAGTGGGTGCGCTCGCGGATCTTGGTGATCGTTTCCTTGGTGGTGCCGATGAGCTTGACGATTTGCGAATCCTTCAGCTCGGGATGGTGCTTCACCAGCCAGGCGATGCCGTCGGGCTTGTCGCCGCGGCGTGCCACCGGAACATAGCGCGGTCCCTTGGTACGGCGGTTCGGAGTCGGAAGGTTGGATGTCGCCAGAACCAGACGCGCGCTGGTGTCGCCCTCGCAGCGGTCGACCTCCTCGCGGGTCAACTGGCCGTTCTGGATCGGGTCATAGCCCTGGATTCCGATACCGGTTTCACCATCGGCAATCGACTGCACCTCCAGCGGATGGAGGCTGCAAAGATCGGCAATCTGGTCAAAGGACAGGGCGGTGTTATCGATCAACCAGACCGCGGTTGCCTTTGGCATCAACAATTGTGTCATCATAACCTGCTTTCTGCTGCAAGACCGGCGGGTCCGGCCTGCGCATTCTCGCGTTGAATAGCGGGGATGCTTCTATATAGCCGTGAACCACCTGATTTGCAAAGACCCGATTCACATGATCCGGATTTGCGGCGGCAGGGGGAATCGCCGATACTGCCGCTTGTCACATCCGTAGGGAGGCGCGTGATGGAAGATGAATTCGAGGCGCTGAAGCCGTCCGGAGCCGGCCCCGAGATGGAGCGCTGGAACCTTGAGGACCTTCAGGCCTATATCGATGCCATGAAGGCCGAGATTGCCAAGGTCGAGGCGATCATCGCTGGCAAGGGGTCGGTAAACGACGCCGCAGCGGCCCTGTTTGGCGACAAACCCTAGCCACTGTCTGTCTTTGACGGGGCGGGAAGTGGCAGCATCCAGTCCGGAATTGCAAGCCCTGCCGCATGACCGTTCACGGTGAGGGAGGCATCCCCCGCCATCAGCCGGTGAAGGTCGGACAGCTTCATCGTGGCAAGACATATGGCACCGTCGCCGGTGATGGCATGGCTCAGCACCCGGCCGATCACCTTGTCAGCTTCACAAATGTCACTGTCGCCGTCGCCAGGCACGCCAGCAATCGCAAGCGGCACGATCCGACGTTTCACCAGTCCACGATAATGTGTTCGCGCGGTGACCTCCTGGCCGACATAGCAGCCTTTCTCGAAATCGACAGCGCCAAGCTTGTCGAGGCCGGCCTCCAGCATCAGGGCACGCTCTGGCTGTAGGTCAATCGGGCCTTGCGGCACGCCGGCCGCGATGCGCACAGCATGCCATTCGGCGGTGTTCGCAAGGGTCGCGCCCCTCGCAGCCAGGGTGCCGGCTGGGCCAATCCAACGCCAGCCAAGGCTGGGGTGGCGTGGATCGGTGATGCCGCCTGTCGGCGTCGCGGCGCCGTTCCAGCCAAGCCAGACCTCCTGGTCTGTCATCATCTCCAGGGTGATCGGGCGGCGAAGCCTGTAGCGTTTCAGCCTGGTGAACAGGTCATCGCTTCGCGCCGCGTCACAATCCAGCAGGAACCCCTCGGCGCTGCGCTGGATCATCATGTCGGCAAGGATCCGCCCTTGCGGGGTCAGCAGCGCGCCGGGGCACAGGCCGCCCGCGGCCAGCGTCTCGACATTCGCGGTCAGGATGGATTGCAGAAAGTCACACGCCTCTTCGCCGGCGACAAGAATCACCCGGCGGCTGTCATCCTTTGCGATCAGTCCGGCGCTGTCCGGGTGGCTCATGGGTCCGTTCTCTCGGTAATCCGGCCCTTATAGCGGGCAATATAGAAATGGCGTTTCCGCGCCCAGAAACAACGGTCCTCGTCCGGCCAGATCTCGCGGTAATGTTCGGTGTCCCTGAAATAGAATGTCTGCGTGCAGAACAGGTAGCTTACCCTGATCCTGTCAGCGCCAAGATCAAGCTTGCCGCGGTCACTTGTCTTGATGCTGATGGCCGGCCGGTCACGGCGGAAACACTGCCCGACCTTCTCGCCGCGGCAGGCGGTCTCGTCCGATTCGGTGATCCGCACATAGGTGAAGCGGCCATCAGAGAAGCGAAAACCCTCATCATCGAACATCGCGCAGTCATCATCCGGCGGCGTCTGGCTGCGGGCGAATTCACAGGTGAACCAGGTGCCCCCCCATCTGTCTTCGGCCTGTGCCGTCGACAGGGGTGCCGCTGTCATCAAGAGTGCCATCATCAGACCGGCCATCAACAGACATGGCATCAACAGACATGGCGTGATCAGGGGCATCAGTCTGGCCAGAGCCGGACCGCTGTCCGATGAAGCAGGATGTATCAGGGTTCGTTGTGACAAAATCTGTT
>CENJ01057154.1_pt1 | contig 14859 bp, 14 predicted proteins | sample 356161 | NCBI WGS metagenome assembly CENJ01 (sample SAMEA2619531, study PRJEB7988) | marine metagenome | biome: marine biome (ENVO:00000447); feature: surface water layer (ENVO:00002042); material: "saline water (ENVO:00002010), including plankton (ENVO:xxxxxxxx)" | depth 5 m
AGAGTCCCTTCATTAAAAAAATGATTACAAATATTTATAGAAGCATCTAGATATCCTCCAGGATTACCTCTTAAATCAAGAACTAGATGACTCATTCCCTTAGAAAGCAAATCTTCAACAGATGAGTTAAATTCATTAAAAGTTGTTGCAGAGAAGCGATTAATTTTTATTATACCAACACTTTCATTGATCATAAATTTTGAGTCTATGCTAACTAAAGGAATATCATTTCTCTTTATCCGATAGTCTATTTGTTTGCTAATACTCGGTCTAAGTATTTTAATATCAACAAAAGTTCCTTTTTCTCCTCGGAGCTTTTTAACAACATCAGAATTAGATATTGAAGGATAACAAAAATCAACATTGTCTACTTCAATTATCTTGTCACCAGCTTGTATTCCCAAATTGTAAGATGGGCCACCAGAAATCGCAGCTACAACTACTACAGTGTCTCTAATAATACTAAATTCAATACCAACACCGCTGAAACTACCTCTCATATTTTCATCAACTTGTTGAAATGATTTTTTTGAAATGTATGTGGAGTGCGGGTCAAGCTCTGAAAGCATTTTCTGAAAAATCTGTTCGTTTATTTTTTCAATATTTATTGTATCAACATAATTATTTTTTATAAGTTCATTTAAATAATTAAGTTGACTGTAATCGTCATTTTTTATTAAATTCTTTCCCAGAAAAATTCCAAAAATTAAGAAAATAGAATATACAATTGGACGATATGAGGAATAATTATTCACTGAGCTCATCTAAAGTGATTTGTTTAGTCTCAATACCCATTTGACTTAGAAACTGAAGAGATGTTTCATCTTTGTACTTGCTGATATAAACTAGTCTTTTGATTTTAGACTGAACAATCAGCTTACTACATTCCTTACAAGGAGATAGTGTTAAATATAAAGTGCTATCTGTACAATCATGAGTTGACGCAGCAGTTTTTAAAATTGCATTGGCCTCAGCATGCAAAACATACCAATTAGTTATTCCATTTTCATCTTCACAATCATTATCAAAACCTGCTGGTGTTCCATTATAACCATCAGAGATTATCATATTATTTTTAACAATTAAGGCTCCAACTTTTTTTCTTTTACATTTAGATAATTTACTCCACTCTATTGCCATTCTTAGATAGGCTTTGTCGTATTTTATCTGTTTATCTAATTTAATACTCATTATTTTGAACTTTAGTACCCAGAGCCGGGGTCGAACCGGCACGAGTTTCCTCATTGGTGTTTGAGACCAACGCGTCTACCAATTCCGCCATCTGGGCTTAATTCAGCTTACAAAAGTAATATTGTCTTTCAAAATATCAACACATAAAATTTAAAATTATTATACTAATTGTAGTATATTTGCTCCCCTTCTTTTAAATATGCAAAGCAAAGAGCTAATCAAAATTATTGGATGTCAATCAACTCTAGACTTGGCAAGAAAAATTTCCAAGTCATTAGACATGGAAATTTGCAACACATCAGTTGTAGAGTTTAGTGATGGTGAATTTGAACCATCATATGACGAAACAATTAGAGGTTCTCATGTGTTTTTAGTTCAATCCACAATTCCTCCTTCCGAAAATTTAATGGAATTGTTATTAATGGTTGATGCAGCAAAAAGAGCATCTGCATACAAGATTATAGCTGTTATCCCATATTTTGGTTACGCAAGACAAGACAAAAAAGGTAGGCCAAGAGTCCCAATTGGAGCTAAGTTAGTTGCTAACTTATTAATGGCTGCTGGAGTAGATAGAATTATGACCATGGATTTACATGCAGATCAAATACAAGGTTTTTTTGAAGTACCAGTGGATCACCTTTACGCATCTACTTTGTTTGTTCCTTACATCCAAGAGTTGAATCTAGATAATTTAATTATAGCATCACCTGACATGGGAGGTACCAAAAGAGCTAATACTTATGCTAAGTTTCTAAATTCTCAAGTTGTGGTTTGCTATAAACACAGAGAAAAGGCAAACGAGATAAGTAAAATGATGATTATTGGAGATGTTAAAGGAAAAAATGTAATTCTTGTTGATGATATGGTAGATACGGCAGGGACCCTAACCAAAGCGGCTGATTTAATGATAGATAATGGAGCGAAATCAGTAAGGGCAGTATGTACTCATGGGCTGTTTTCATCAAATGCTTACGAAAGAATCAATAATTCTAAATTATCAGAAGTGGTGGTAACGGATACTATCCTAAAAACACATAGTTCTGAAAAAATAAAAGTGATCACAACTGCAGAAATTTTTGCAAATACTATTGATGCGGTTATGAAAAAGAAGTCGATAACTAAAAATTTTTTAATCTAAAATTAACAAATGAAAACACTAGCAATTAGCGCAAATTTCAGAAAATCTGTCGGCAAGTCAGATTCTAAAGCACTAAGAAATCAGGGTATGGTTCCATGCGTTCTATACGGGGGAGAAAAGCAGGTGTGTTTCTATGCAGAGACCAATGCATTTAGAAATCTAGTTTATACTCCAGATGTATATTTTGTTGAGCTTAATATTGATAATAATAAATATAAAGCGATAATGCAAGATATTCAGTTTCATCCTGTAACGGACAAAATATTACACATAGATTTTTTAGAAATTTTTGATGACAAAGAGGTAACAATATCAATACCAGTTACTTTGAAGGGACTGGCAATTGGAGTAAGAAATGGAGGTAATTTATTACATAGAAGAAAAAAAATAATTACCAGAGGATTACCTTCAAATTTACCAGATGCAATTGAAGTCAACATTGAAGAACTTAAAATAGGAGATTTTATATACATTAAGGATCTAACAAGTGATAATTATACTTTCCTAGCTCCTGACAGTTCAGTAGTCGTTGGAGTGAAGACTGCTAGAGGAGCCTTAGAGGATGAAATTGAAGATGGTAATGAAGAAGAGAGTGCAAGTGATACATCACCGGGCGTAGCTTCTGAATCTGAAAATAAGACCGATAAAGAGTCTGCTAAAGAAGAATCCTCAGAAAAACAATAATAGTTTTTAAATGAAATTCCTAATCATTGGACTTGGAAATGTTGGTTCCGAGTATAATAATACCAGACATAACATTGGTTTTTCAATATTGGATCATTTAGCTTCAGAACTCTCATTTTCTTTTGTTGAGGAAAAATACGGGTATTATGCATCATCACGATATAAGTCTAGGACCTTACATTTTCTTAAACCTACTTTGTTTATGAACAATAGTGGAAAATCAGTTAAGTTTTGGAAGCAGAAGCTTAAAATTAATTTCGAAAACTTATTAGTAATAACTGATGATTTAGCTTTGGATTTTAGTAAAACAAGATTGAAGGCTCGTGGCAGCGATGGAGGTCACAATGGGTTAAAAAGTATTAACGATTATTTGCAATCAAGTAAATACCCTAGATTAAGAGTAGGCATAGGAAATGATTTTAAAAGAGGTAATCAATCAAATTATGTACTTGAAAAGTTTTCAGATTTTGAAACATCTGAAATTAAATTTATCAAAGAAAAATGTCACAAGATTGTTGATTGTTTTGTAACTCAAGGTATTAACTCCACAATGAATAATTTTAATTAAAATAACTGATTTGTATTTCTATTATTTAAATTTGCGTTAGATATGGTATCGTGGCCGAGTGGCTAGGCAGTGGTCTGCAACACCATCTACAGCGGTTCGAATCCGCTCGATACCTCAACAAACCCACTTTAACAGTGGGTTTTGTATATTTGTAACAAATCATAAAGTGGTAAAAAATTTAACTCTTGTCTTAATTTTCATTGGCAATATTTGTTTTGCTCAATGTGACTACACATTGTTAAATATTGAAAATATAAATTGTTATGGGACTAATACAGGTTCAATCGGTATTTCAGTAAATGATAATAATTCAACTTTTTGGTGGACAAGTAGTAATGGTTATTATTCAAATAACCAGACAATATCAAATTTATACTCTGGAAGTTATGCAATTCATATAATGCAAAATCAAGTACCAGGAGATACATCAACAGCATTAATATGTTATAAAATTGATACAATTATAGTTGAACAAGCCCTAGCTATTAAAGCAATATTTGAGATAAGTAATTTGTGCATAATCACTGATTCTGCGGATGTTTCAACCAATATAATTGGAGGTACTCCGCCGTATACCACTCAGTGGAGTAATGGTGATACCAGCAGAAATGCTCAAAATTTAAAGCAGAATAATACATACACTCTTAACATTGTAGATGCAAATTTTTGTTCAAGTGATCAGTTTTTATACATTCCAATTAAAAATTCAATTGGCTCGTATATGTCCTCAACAGGAGCTATATGTAAAGATGATGAGAATGGTGATGCAAGAGTTTTTGTTACCAACGGAAGCCCTCCATTTGAATATGAATGGTCAAATGAAATAGTTTTTTTTGACGAAGACAATTCTGCTTCAAGAATTAAAATGCTTTCACCCGGCTGGTATTCAGTTCAAATTACAGATGCTTATGGTTGTAAATTAGTTGATAGTATTGAAGTAAAAACTAATCCAAAGAAATGTTTAAAATTTTACAAAGTATTCTCACCCAATGATGATATTTATAATCCTATTTGGAATATTCAAAACATTGAAATGTATCCCAATGCAGTAATTGAAATCTATTCAAGAAGTGGAGAGCAAGTTTTTAGAAGAAGAAGCTATCAAAATTCTTTTGAACTAGGATTTTCAGGAAACGATAAAAATGGTGATCCGTTGCCTTCAGCGACATATTATTACATAATTGATGTGTCTGATGAAGATCAAATATTAAAAGGAGCAATTACAATTGTAAGATGAAAAGATATTTTTTTATTTTTTCTATTTTATTTTTAACTGGAAAAGTTTTTTCACAGCAAAGACCAATATTTAATAATCATTTTGAAAGTCCTGATATTAATAATCCTGCTTTTTCTGGATCTAAAACATATAATCCACTAGTGATTCAAGTTAGAAAGCAGTGGCTGGGATTTCAAGATGCACCATTTTCATCAAATATTTCTTACAGTGGTGCAGTAAATAATAGATCTGCTCTTGGAATTAATTTTGTTCATGATGTTACTTTACCTTCTCAACAATCTGAGATGCAGTTAAATTATGCTTATCATATACCATTAAATGACAATAATTATAATCTCGCATTCGGCATAGGGGCAAAACTGCTTTATTATAGATTGAAATTTGATATCTCTGATATTCCTCCCGGACAAGATCCTGCATTTAATGTTGATTTAGTTGATGAATTCACTGGAGATGCATCAGCAGGAGCTCTATTTTATTCAGAAAATTTTTATTTCTCATACTCACAGACAAATATTCTTGAAAGCGCCTTTAACACAGACGATGGTAAAGGCTTTAAATTAAATAATGGTTACAGAAATCATTATTATGACGTTAGCTATTCTTTTAATATCATTGATAATGATTGGCATTTACAGCCTTCCATTATGATTAATAGTAACAAAAATAGAACACTATATAATTTTAATACAAGACTACATCATTTGAAAAATAAATGGATTGGAACAAACTATAGGTCTGATAATACTATTTATTTTTCTTTTGGATTTGACTTTAACGATATTTCAATTAGTTATTGCTATGAACACTCATTTAATGGAAATATTATGTTACATAATTATGGTTCTCATCAATTAGGTATAACTTATAAGTTTGTATCTGAGTTGAGTGAAAGACACATTAGCTTTTGGGATTACTAATAATTTATGAAAAAAATTAATCATATTGGAGTGGCAGTCTATTCTTTAGATGATTCAATAGAAATTTTTAAAAAAGTATTAAATATCAACCCTTCAAAAAAAGAAACTGTTGAAAGTGAAGGGGTAGAAACAATCTTTTTTAATTTGGGAGAGTCAAAAATTGAGTTAATTTCTTCGATATCGAAAGAAAACGCAATAAGTAAGTACTTATCAAAAAAAAGTGAAGGTATTCATCATATTTGTATCGAAGTTGATAATATTGAGAGTGAAATAAAAAGAATTATTAGTAATGGTATTAGAGTCTTGAATGAGACGCCTAAAATAGGTGCTGATAACAAAAAAATCTGCTTTTTGCATCCAAAAGATACTTGTGGTGTTCTTATTGAGCTTTCCCAAGAAATAAACTAATAATATCTTCACTATCAGTTAAGTGATGTGTTTTGAAGCCAATTTTTTTTGCAGTATTAATATGTTGAGGAGAATCATCAATAAAAAGAGTTTTGGAAACATCTAATTTATTTTTGTCTATTATATAAAAAAAAACATCCTCATTGGGCTTCCTCATTCCAATTTGATTTGAAAAATAAACGTCGTTAAATATGCTAATAAAATTTCTCCATTTTTTTTCACCATATGAACTTATTATTTCTTTTAAGTGAATGGAGTTGGTATTACTGAGAAGAAAAATTTTATATTTTGAGCTCAGCTTTTTTAGTAAATGAACTCTTTCCTTAGGAATATTTAATAAAATTGAATTCCAAGCTTTTTTTATTAATTCTAAATTATTAGTGTTACTTTTTTTCCTAATTTCTTTCAAAAAATTTTCATCAGAAATTTGACCGCATTCAAGACTGTCAAACAACTTTGTTTGTTCTTTCTTTGAATATAGTTTTTTTGAGTCAAAAATTCCTAATTTTTTAAATTCATCTGCGGGTTTAGTATAATCCAAATTAATAATTACCCCGCCAAAATCAAAAATTAATGTGTCAATATTATTCATTTTGTAAAGTACTTAAATATCAAGTTATTTTAATAGTTTTGTCCATCTTTTTTATTTTAAGAAAGAGGGCCTATAGCTCAGCTGGTTAGAGCACTTGACTCATAATCAAGGGGTCGTTGGTTCAAGCCCAACTAGGCCCACTTCAAATTAACCTCACTAATTGTGAGGTTTTTTTATTTTCTCAATAATTTTAAGTAACTAAAATTAGTTACTAAATTTGTTCTATGCTAAGGTATTCACTCACACTAATTCTATCAATATGTTTTCTTAATCAAAACTTTTCTCAAATTAATTCTTTAAAAAACATAGTAGTTAAATCAAAGAAAAAACTAACTGATGAAAAAATTAATAAAATCTCAATAACAAAAGAAGCTTATTTAAATCTTGTTGATTTAACTTTTAGTGACATAATGATAAAAGATGGATTTTTAAAAAATGAATCAATTAAAATTAAATTTCCCACTGATGCCAAAAAAATGAAAGATGTTTTGATTAAATATGATAAAGGTAACTTAACTAATGATCTTGTTTTCAAAATGAATAGAACAGCAGAAAGAGTTTGTAAAGTTTCTAAAGATGAAATTATTATTGAGATAACTAAATATGATTTTAGTAGTATAAAACTCACTGAGAAAACAAAGCTGTCTCAATTAATTTTGCAAAAAGGTAATGTCAACTTTATTATAAATAAAAATCTTAAATCAGAACTTAGAAAAAACAATTCAGTTGGTTTGCTTTGGAACAAGTTAGTAAGGATAAATAATAAAATCCCAATTTCTAGACTATCGTGGACAAAAAGTAATAATTTTTCTTTTGAAAAATATTTAGAGGAAGAAATAATTAGAGGTATTTTATTTTCTCTTGAACAAAGAATAAAAGAATCATCAATCAAACTCAATTACTTACAATGAAAATAATTGATGAAATAAAAAATAGTAGCAGATTAAAATGGTTATTTGTTGTATTCATTTTCATCATTTTTTCTCTTTTATCCAGTTTATTTTTTCAAAAAGAACAAATGCAAAAACAAATGGATATTAAAATTCAATTTGTTGAGGAAAAAAACCAACTCAGAGATGAGCTAGATGACTTGATTGATGAACACGATAATTTATTAGAAGAATATTCAGGCTTAGGAGATCAATTACAAGTTCAAGACTCAATAATTAAACGGCAAATTTCTGATATCAGAGGTTTATTAAGAAAAGAAAATGACTTAAAGTTAGCTAGAGAAAAAATTGATAGATTGAAAGAGATTGCAAAAAGATACATTGCTGATATAGACTCACTTTTAGTTTTAAATCAAAAACTAACAAAACAAAAAGATAGTGTAATTAGAGTAAATAAAGATATTAATTGGAAAAATTATAAACTTAATAAACAAAACATTGAACTTGAAAAAAAAGTTTCTGAAGGATCGATACTAGAGATATCTGATTTAAATGTAACAACATTTCGTTACAGAAAAAGTGGAAGGCTAGTTGAAACAAGTTCGGCAAAAAAAACCCAAATTATACAAGTCTGTTTTCTAGTGTTGCAAAATACAATAGCAAAAAAAGAAATTAAGAGCTATTACTTACAAATAATTGATCCAAAGGGTAATGTCATATCATCAAACGATAGCATTAAATTTGGTATTGACTCAACAACTTTTCTTTTTACAAAAAAAGATTCTTTACTTTATGATAACAATGAACAGAATATTTGTTTAGATTGGCAAAGAATTAATATTTTACAAGAAGGAATTTATAAAGTTCATCTATATGTTGATGAGAGATTGTCAGCAAAAACTGCATTTAGGCTTAAGTAATGAAAAAAATAATATCATATAATATTAACGGCATAAGAGCAGCAATTAGAAAAGGTTTAATTGATTGGATAAAAGTTACATCTCCTGATATAATTTGTTTTCAAGAGATTAAAGCTTTTGAAACGCAATTTGATCTGAATCTATTTAAAAATTTAGGATATCAAACATTTTGTAATTCAGCTGAAAAACCTGGTTATAGTGGAGTCGCAGTCTTCAGTAAGATATCTCCCAGTAAAATTACATTTGGAATGAATGTTCCAGAAATTGATAAAGAGGGAAGAGTAATAAAGTTAGATTTTGAAAAATTTTCAGTAATTAATTCATATTTCCCCTCAGGAACTAGTGGAGAGGTAAGACAGGCTTTTAAAATGAAATTTTTGAAAGAGTTTGAAAATTATGTCCATTCATTCAAAGATAATCCCATTGTGGTTTGTGGTGATTTTAATATTTGTCATAAACCAATAGATATCCATAATCCAGTGAGTAATAAAAATTCATCAGGCTTTCTGCCTGATGAAAGGCAATGGATGACAGAATTTTTGGAAATGGGATTCATTGACTCATTTAGAAAGCTTAACAATGAACCTCACAATTACACCTGGTGGTCATATAGAGCAAATTCTAGAACTAAAAATTTAGGATGGAGGATAGATTACCATATGCTAAGTAAATCATTGAACTCTAAAATTGTTAGGTCCAGTATATTGTCGGAAGTAAAGCACTCTGATCATTGCCCAATACTTTTGGAGTTAAATCTTTAGTGTTATCTTTGAATAATGTCAATAATACAAACGGCCGAAAGAAGTAGTGGGGAAGATGCCTCAGAAAATGTAATTTTTCAAAGGCATTTGATTGCATACAAAAAGGCTGCTGAGCTAGTAAAAAAAAATATTTTAGAAATTGGATGTGGAGAAGGATATGGGATAAAAGAGTTATTGCCAAAAGTTGAAAAATATATTTGTATAGACAAGTATGAGTCAAATATCAACTTAAAATCTGAAAAATTAACTTTTATAAAAAGTGAAGTTCCACCGATTAGTAAAATCAAGTCTGATTCATTAGACTTCGTCGTAACATTTCAAGTAATTGAGCATATTGAAGATGATAAGCTTTTTGTTGAAGAAATTTTTAGAGTTTTAAGGCCGGGAGGGAAACTGATATTAACTACACCCAATAAAGCTATGACACTTTCAAGAAACCCATGGCATGTCAGGGAGTACACAAATTCTGAAATGAAGGAAATATTATCAGTAGCTTTCACAAACATTAAAATTTTTGGTGTTTACGGAAACCAAAAAGTTATGAACTACTACCAAAAAAATAAAGAATCCGTAAACAAAATAATGAAATGGGATATTTTTAATTTACAGCATAGATTACCAAGGAAGTTTTTACAAATACCATATGATATTTTAAATCGCTATAATAGAGTTTCTTTAAAAAATAAAAATACTGAAATTGTGGATTCAATTAATTTTACTGACTACTCTATAATTCAAAGTCATGATGATAATTACTTGGATCATTTTTGTGTAGCTACCAAGTAGAGCAAAATTTATATTCTCTTTTTAAAAGCTCTTCAAGAACTTCTGGTAAATTCTTATAAACTTTATGATGACTTTTAGAATTACAGTGGAGAACTATTATAGATCCTTTTTTTACATTTTTAAGAATGTTATCTTTAAATTCCGAATCACTTATTTTATTTGAAAAATCTAAAGGCATAATACTCCACATAATTATTTTAAAATCTTTACGTAGTTTTTTGATTTGACCTATTTTAATTTTTCCAAAGGGGGGTCTAAAAAGTGAGCTTTTTATCACTTTTTGTGCTTCATATACATTCCTTAAATATGTATTTGTTGAAGTTTTCCATCCATTTAAATGAGAATTAGTATGATTGCCAATAGAGTGATTATTTTTTTTTATTTGCTCAATTAAATTAGGGTATTGGGCTGCCTTTTCACCTTCAAGAAAAAAAGTTGCCTTAATTGAGTATTTATCTAAAATCTTTAATATTTCTGTGGTGAAAATTGGATCAGGACCGTCATCAAATGTCAACCAAATCTTTTTTTCTTTAGTTGGCATTTCCCATAATAAGTCCTTAAAGAAAAATTTAAAAAATCTTGCAGGAGCGACTAAAAAACTATTGTAGTGAAAGAAATTCATCAACGAAGTTATTAATCACAAATTCAGACTTGGAAACCTCAATTTTTTCGTTGTTTTTTTCTTTGTAAAATAGGTTATTCTCCGTTATGTAATCGAAGTCAGATTGGTATAAATTATTAGATTGAATGAGTCTAAATAAACTAGCTAATATTTGTGTGCTAATCGATAGATTTTGTTTTACTCCTTGCTTATCACTGAAGTTAGAGAAAAATTTATATTCTTTCATAAAATCTTCAGACATTTCTGATAGAACATTCATTCCTTTCTCTTTAGCACCAGCTTTAAAATAGACATCGGCTATCGGAATTGCAAAAAAACTATAGTTAACAGTTTCTCTTGGAAATTCGTTCATACATTTATCTAAAGTTTTAATTGCTCTCATATTGTCACCGTCTCGGTGTAGTGCTTCAGCTAGTCTTGAATAGTTATTTCTAAAGTTCATAACCATTCTGGTGTTTGTTTCATCAAAATATAAATCACTATTTTTAAATCCCCCCCAATTAAAGTTATTTACAAGGCGATCATACATTTTCTCCACTTCAACAGTTCCTGTTTGCCCATCAAATGATTTAGTTTCATATGGAACCAATCTGTATGCTAACCCCTCAAGTTGAAAATAATTTTCAAGTCCCATAAAGTTGTCACGCCCTACAGTAATAGCAAAATAAATAGGTCTCTCCCAATTAAAATTTGCTAATATATCTAATACCATTAGTTTGTTTTTATAGATACCATTTCCTTTAATGTTCCATTTTAATTCATCAACAATTTTGTTGTGATATTTTTCAGGAACAAAATTTAAAACCTTAGGTCTATAAACTTTTAGCTTAAGCTTTTTCGTTGGACAATAGTTTTTCATTCCAGCTGATGTCCTTATCTTGGCTTTAGCACTATTACTTCTGATAAACTTAATAACATCTTGCACATCGACGTGTTCTTTAAATTTTTCTTGTATTAGTGTATAGTCTCTTGTTCCTGTCCTATATTCCTTTTCAGTTAAAGAGGATGGAATTGGTTTGGCATCATATGTAGCTCTTTTCATCTGATCAATGTACCAAGAGGTGTTAAAAAGTGATAAGTTAACAACTTTAACATCAGTTCTATAATTTTCAACTTCCTGAGCATACCAAAGAGGAAAAGTGTCATTATCTCCGTTAGTAAAAATGATTGCGTCCTTATCACATGAGTCTAAATAGTTTTTTGCCACTTCAAGAGCAGTAAATCTACCTGATCTATCATGGTCATCCCAATTTTCAAAAGCTAGAAGTGCTGGAGAGATAAGCAGAGCAATTACAAAAGAAAAAATAGATGCTTTCTTTGCATCAATAAATTTATTTATGTAATCAAATAGAGCCATTGTACCTAATCCAATCCAAATACTAAATGCATAAAATGAACCAACGTAAGCATAATCTCTTTCTCTTGGCTGAAATGGAGTTACATTTAAGTAAACGATGATTAAAATACCAGTGAAGAGAAAGAAAAGTAAATTAGCTATGGCATCTTGTTGATTTCTTTTGAAATGAAAGTACATACCTAAGATGCCGAGCAGAAGAGGTAAAAAGTAATAATGATTTTTTCCTTTATTGTTTCTTAAGTGGTTTGGTAAAAAATTATCACTAGGTGTTCCTAATCTAGCTTGATCAAGAAAGCCTATACCACTCTCCCAATTCCCATATACTGGGTTACCATCCATATTCATATAGTCATTTTGTCTACCTGCAAAATTCCACATGAAATATCTTAAATAAGACCATCCAATTTGATACTTAAAGAAAAAAGTAAGATTTTGACTAAATGATGGTACCTTATTATCATTTTTACTGAGTCCTGCCCATGACCTATATCCATTTGCATGCCTAGACTGAGTATTGCTCCACATTCTAGGAAAAATTGTCTTATATTTTTTGCTGTAATTTGGTAGAGAATTTTTTCTCTTATCAATTACAATATACTTTCCCTTTTTTTTGTCTTTTTCATAAATGGGTTTACCATCAATATAAGGTTCTTTATTGTCAAGCTTTGCATTGAAATATTGTCCGTAGACAATTGGCCATGAGCCATATTGTTCTCTTTTGAGATAAGATAGAAGCCCAACAGCATCTTCAGGATTATTCTCGTCTATAGGGGGGTTGGAGTTAGATCGAACAACTAAAATTGCAAATGAAGAGTATCCAATTAAAAGTACTAGTAGACTCAAAATACCAGTGTTATATAGTGGTTTATTTTTTTTCTTTGTGTAAATTAAGCCAAGTGTTATAGCTATAATTATTGCGATGAAATAAATTATTGTTCCTGAATTAAATGGAAGTCCGACTGTATTGGTGAAAAATAATTCAAATGAATAAATTAGGCTAACTGCCCCAGGAATGATTATTCCCTGAATAAAAATAAGAACTCCTAATGAAATAAGAAAAGCTTTGACTGCCCCAGCTTTGGTATACTTGTATTTTTTGTTGTAGTATATCATTCCCATTGCAGGAATAGTAAGTAAACTTAATAAATGAACACCTATGGAGAGACCAATAAGATATGATATAAGAATTAACCATCTTGATGAGCTAGCAGTTTCAGATTCTCTTTCCCATTTCATTATACACCAAAAGGTAATGGCAGTAAAAAAAGAGGACATTGCATAAACTTCACCTTCCACAGCAGAAAACCAAAAAGAATCTGTAAAGGTGTATGTTAATGAACCAACTGCGCCAGAAAATAGAATTAGAAGATCTCTAATTTGTGCAGAACAGCTTAGAGTTAGTTTTTGAGCAAAGCCAGTAATTGTCCAAAAAAGAAAAAGTATTGTAAATGAGCTACATAGTGCCGATAAAATATTAATTGATATTGCAACTTGGCTAGTTGCTGGTTCAGCAAACAATGAAAAAATCCTTCCTAAAAGCTGAAACAAAGGCGCTCCCGGTGGATGGCCAACTTCTAGTTTGTAAGCTGTTGAAATATATTCTCCACAGTCCCAAAAACTTACAGTTTGTTCAATAGTTGATAAATAAACAAAACTTGCAATTGAAAAGATAGTCCAACCTAAAATATTATTGATTTTATTGAAATTGCTCATTAAATTGTTGTTTCTGCGAATTTATGAAAATTAATTTCTCTATTTCTTTCAAAATAAAAGTTCTTTATTTGTAATTATTCCTATTTTTGCCCTCTCAAATATATTGCCCGATGGTGTAACTGGCAACACGTCTGGTTTTGGTCCAGAAGAGTCTAGGTTCGATCCCTAGTCGGGCAACTTACTTTTTACTTGAATTTTGTTTTTTTTTACTGGATGTCTAAAATTTTGCAAAAACTACTATTTTTTCTTAAATTTGTATAGGGGGATTGAACAAGTAATTAAAAATTCATATATATGATAAATTCATTACAAAAATTTTCGAAAGTTATATTGGCAACAATGTTTCTTTTTTTTGCCAATAATCTATCTGCACAATTCTCACCAACTGTATCTGTATCTTTATCGAATACATATTGTGATAGTTTATCGGATTTAACAGTTAGTGTCAGTCAGGATCCAGGAGAGGCAGATATGTCAGATGGTTTGTTTACTTCCAATGTAGGATCCTTTGCTATCTCCTCTATGAGTTTAGGAGATACCATTGGTTCAGCAAGTATGATAGCAGGTGGAGGTTTTATTAACTACAACACAGCCTTAGTTGTTAGTTCAGTAGTTTCAGTGAATCAGGCAGTTGTTGAGTCAATAGATTTGAGCACTGGTTTATCATTAGGCTCGTTTACTTTAAACAATACTATTCCAGGGATTAGTATTTATGAGGTTGTTCCTCCAGATAATAATACAACTACAAGTGGGAATTCACAGATAGTAACGTTCAGTAATGTTTTCCAGAACCCAATTCAAGGTCCAGTAGTATTTACATCAACAATAAATTCAGAGTTGGGAGATACTGATGTTCAGACTTTTACAGAGACACTTACATGCTTATGTCCTACTGTATTTTTAAATTTATCATTTTCTATTTGCTCTGGAGATAGTATTACAGTTGGATCAAGTATTTATACAGTTCCTGGAACATACATTGACACATTGGTTAATTCAATTGGATGTGATAGTATTGTTACGACATTACTAACGGTCAATAACACTTCAGTATCGTCAAGTACAGTAACAT
>CENJ01010491.1_pt1 | contig 14833 bp, 16 predicted proteins | sample 356161 | NCBI WGS metagenome assembly CENJ01 (sample SAMEA2619531, study PRJEB7988) | marine metagenome | biome: marine biome (ENVO:00000447); feature: surface water layer (ENVO:00002042); material: "saline water (ENVO:00002010), including plankton (ENVO:xxxxxxxx)" | depth 5 m
CGGGTAAAGTCTAGTACCAGATCCTCCAGCAAGAATTATTCCTTTCATTGTAGTCTAAACTTTCATAATATCTGACTCCTTAGATTTAAAAATTTCATCAATTTTTACAACAAATGAATCGGTTAGTTTTTGAACACTACTCTCTGCATCTCTTAACAAATCCTCTGACAAACCACTCTTAGAAAGTAATTTCATCTCATCATTTGCTTTTTGACGAATACTTCTTATTGATACTTTAGAATTTTCAATCTCTAACTTTACTTGTTTTACAAGTTCTCTTCTTCTTTCTTCAGTTAATGGAGGAACATTTATTATAACCCTTTCTCCATTATTTGAAGGATTAAAACCTAAATTGGATTCAATAATTGCTTGCTCAATATCATTAATCAATCCTTTATCAAAAGGCTGAATTGAAATAGTTTGTGAATCAGGAGTTGTGATATTAGATGCTTGAGATAATGGAGTGCTAACTCCATAGTAGTCAATAATTATAGTTCTTAGCATTTGAGGACTAGCCTTTCCAGCTCTAATTTTAGACAATACATTGTCTAAGTGAGTTATAGTTTCTTTCATTTGCTCTTCAGCAATTTCGAGATTGAAATTGACCTCTTCAATCATACTTTTTATTGCAATTTATGAAAAATTAACTTCAGTACCTACTTTTTTTCCTTGGCAAATTTGAAGGAGATTATTTTCTTTGTTCATGTTGAATACACATAATGGTAATTTATTTTCTTTGCATAAAGTAATGGCGGTCATATCCATTACATTAAGCTTTTTGTCATAAATTTCTTCAAAAGTAATATTATCAAATTTGATTGCTGAGGGGTTTTTTTCAGGGTCAGAATCATATATCCCATCTACTCTGGTTCCTTTAATTATTACATCCGCCTCTATTTCAATAGCTCTGAGTGTTGCTGCTGTATCAGTAGTAAAATAAGGGTTACCTGTACCTCCTCCAAAAATTACAATTCTTGATTTTTCTAAATGTCTAATTGCCTTTCTTCTTATGAAAGGTTCTGCAATTTGCTCCATTCTAATAGCAGTTAACATTCTTGTTTGCAAACCTTCTTTCTCAAGAGCAGATTGTAATGCAATTCCGTTTATGATTGTTGCAAGCATTCCCATATAATCACCTTGAACTCTATCAAAACCAGCACTCTTTGATTTATCGCCTCTATAGATGTTACCTCCTCCTATAACTATAGCTATCTGAATTTTTTTAGATATTAACTTAATTTGTTTAGAATAAAATGAAAGCATGTTGTAGTCAATACCATAGTTTTCATTTCCCATTAGCGATTCTCCGCTTAATTTTAGAAGAATTCTTTTATACTTCATATTTGAATGTAAGCTTTAAGATAGTCCAACTCTTTCAAATGACACAACTTTAGCATTCTCAGAATTTGATGCAATATACTTACTAACAGACATTTTTGAATCTTTGATAAAAGCTTGACTAAGCAAGGTATTCTCTTTGAAAAATTTATTCAGTCTACCTTGTGCAATTTTGTCAAGCATATTTTCAGGCTTACCCTCTTGTTTAGCTAAATCTTTTCCAATTTCAATTTCTTTATTTATTGTATCTTCAGAAACCGAATCTTTGTCAATAGCAATAGGGTTCATAGCAGCAATTTGCATTGCTATATCTTTTGCAATATTTTCACCAAGTTTCTTGTCAAATCCAACCATTGAAGCTAATCTCGATCCTGCATGTATGTAGCATGAAACAAATTCTGCTTTGATTGATTTCAAACTTAGCTCGAGCTTTTCACCAATAACACCTGTTTGTTCTATGATATTATCTTCAACAGATTTTCCGTTTGTAAATTCTAAAGAGTTAAGTTCTTCTAAAGTGGTTGTTTCATTTTTTATTGATAGTTCTAATATACTGTTAGCGAGTTTGATAAAATCTTCATTTTTCGCAACAAAATCAGTTTCACAATTTAATGATACTATAATACCAAGATTTTTACTAGAATTTACACTTGATATAACAACACCTTCTGATGCGCTTCTATCGGCTCTTTTAGCAGCAATTTTTTGTCCTTTTTTTCTTAGTATATCTATTGCTTTATCAAAAACGCCTTTCGACTCTACAAGAGCATTTTTACAATCCATCATTCCAGCTCCTGTCTGCTTTCTTAATTTGTTAACCTCAGATGCAGTTATTTTACTCATAGTTTAATTGTCTTTATTTAGTATTTCTTTTGCTTTTTCTTGCTTAATTTTTGCATTTTCCTCAATAGTTTTTGATCTTTCACTAAGCCCTTCAGCTACCGCTTCAGAAATTATTTCCATTATTTTTGAAATAGATTTTGTAGAATCATCATTTGCAGGAATTGGAAAATTAATAAGCTTAGGATTTGTGTTTGTGTCTACCATGGCATATGAGCGCATTCCAAGCTTATTAGCTTCTGCAACAGCAATATGCTCTTTGTTTATGTCTACTACAAAAATAGCTTCAGGAATTCTATTCATATTTTCTATTGATCCAAAATTTAGCTCTAACTTTTCCCTAGTTCTCTCAATCTGCAATTTTTCTCTCTTAGAAAGTGTGTCAAATGTTCCATCCTGCTTCATATTATCAATGGAATTCATCTTTTTTATAGATTTTCTGATAGTGGAAAAATTAGTTAACAACCCCCCCGGCCATCTTTCTGTGATGTACGGCATATTTAATGATTTTGCTGATTCTGCAACAATTGTTTTTGCTTGCTTTTTGGTCGCTACAAATAATATTTTTTTTCCAGATTTTGCAATCTGCTTAAGTGACCTACAGGCCTCATCCAATTTTGATATTGTTTTGTTGAGATCGATGATGTGAATCTTATTTTTTTCCATAAATACATATGGAGACATTTTCGGATTCCACTTTTTTTTGAGATGTCCAAAATGAACACCAGCTTCTAATAATTCTTTGAAATTTGTTTTCATGTTTACTTTCTTTTTTAATGCAACTTGTAGATATTAATAAATTCTACCAGTTTAGATTCTAAACAAAATATAATTTTATCTTTTAACCCATTGAAATTTCTTTCTCGCCTTCTTTTGTCCAGGTTTTTTTCTTTCAACAACTCTTGAATCTCTTGTCAATAACCCCTCCTTTTTTAATAATGGGCGATATTCTTCATTAACTTCACATAAAGCTCTTGAAACAGCTAATTTAATAGCATCAGCTTGCCCCGTATTTCCACCTCCAGAAACATTAACAGACAAATTGAATTTACCAAGTGTCTCTGTAATAATAAATGGAAGATTGATTTTTGACTTTAAACCGTCAGTTGAAAAATAATTGTTCAAATCTTTGTTGTTTATTTTAACGTCTCCATTTCCCTTTGAAAGATATATGCGTGCAATCGATGCCTTTCTACGTCCTATTTTATGAATTTTCTCCATTTACTTCAGATTTTTTAAATTTAATAATTCTGGCTTTTGAGCATTTTGATTATGTTCTTCTGAAGAATATATGTAACAGTTCTTTAGTATTGCTCTTCCGAGCTTATTTTTTGGAAGCATTCCCTTAATTGCATGCCTTACAACAGAAGTTCCATCTTTTTCAAGCATCTCATTTGGAGTTATTTTCTTTTGACCACCAGGGTAACCAGTGTAAGAGAAGATTTCTCTGTTAGTCATCTTGTTACCAGTCATTTTAAACTTATGAGCGTTTATTATTACAACATAGTCTCCACAATCAGCATGGGGTGTGAAGTTTGCTTTATATTTTCCTCTTAACACTTTTGCTATTTTAGAAGCAGCTCTTCCTAAAACTTCACCATCAAGGTCAACTAAATACCACCTTTTGTTGGCATTTTCTTTGTTTGCTGAAAGCGTCTTGTAGCTTAATGTCTTCATTGTTCCTATTTGTTAAGGGTGGCAAAAGTACAATTTTTTATCTTCTCTATAAAATAATTTTAGATTATATTTAGTTCTTTTCCCACCTTGTTAAAAATATTTAATGCCTTATCTATTTGATTCATAGTATGAGATGCAGATATTTGTACTCTTATCCTTGCTTCACCTCTAGGAACAACTGGGAAAAAAAAGCCAACTACGTAAACTCCTTCCTCTAGTAATCTGTTAGACATTTTTTGTGATAGTTTGGCATCATATAACATTATGGGTACAATTGGATGAGTCCCAGGTTTTATGTCAAAACCCATTTTGCTCATCTTTGTTCTAAAGTAATTTGTGTTTATTTCAAGTTTATCTCTGTAGCTAGTGGTTTCTTCAATTATATTAAGTACTTCAATTGAAGCTCCAACAATTGATGGAGCGAGTGAATTAGAAAACAAGTAAGGCCTAGATTTTTGCCTTAGTATATCTATAATTTCTTTTTTGCCAGAGGTAAAACCTCCCATTGCTCCTCCTAAGGCTTTACCAAGTGTAGATGTAATTATATCCACTCTACCAACAACACCACAATGCTCATGTGTCCCTCGTCCAGTTTTTCCCAGAAATCCTGTTGAGTGACAATCATCAACCATTACAAGAGCATTGTATTTTTCTGCTAAATCACAAATTTGGTCTAGCTTAGCTATGTAGCCGTCCATTGAAAATACTCCATCTGTAACAATCACTCTATTTCTTTGGGATTGTGAATCTATAAGTTTTGATTCTAAATCAGCCATATCGTTATTGTAATATCTATATCTGACAGCTTTACAAAGCCTAATGCCGTCAATAATTGAAGCGTGGTTTAAGGAATCTGATATTATAGCGTCTTCTTTTTCAAATAGTGGTTCAAAAAAACCTCCATTTGCATCAAAAGCAGCAGCATATAAAATTGTATCTTCAGTTGATAAAAAATTTGAAATTCTATTCTCAAGTTCTTTGTGTATTGTCTGTGTCCCACAAATAAATCTAACAGAAGACATTCCATAACCGAACTTATCTAATGTTCTTTTTGCAGCACTTACTACTCTGTTGTCGGATGATAGCCCTAAGTAGTTGTTCGCACAAAAATTAAGTACTTCAAAACCGCCATCTACTTTTATATTAGACCCTTGTTCTTCAAGAATAATCCTTTCTTTTTTAAATAAGCCTAAACTTTTTGAATTATTTAGATCCTGGTTTAATTTTTCTAGAAAATCTTTGGTAATCATTATTAAACGATACCTTGATCAATCATTGCATCAGCAACTTTTACAAAGCCAGCAATGTTTGCACCTTTTACATAATCAACAGATTTTCCAGCTCTACCGAACTCAACGCATGAATTGTGAATATTTAACATGATATCTTTCAACCTTTGATCTACCTCTTCTCTTGTCCAATTTATCCTTAAAGAGTTTTGACTCATTTCTAATCCTGATGTAGCAACACCTCCAGCATTTGAAGCTTTACCTGGGGCATAAAGTACATTTGAATTTTTAAAGTGATCAATAGCTTCTGATGTACAGGGCATGTTAGCACCTTCAGATACAGCAATACAACCATTTGAAACTAAAGCTTTTGCATCATTTAAATTGAGTTCATTTTGAGTAGCACAAGGAAGAGCAATATCACATTTCAATTGCCAAGGCTTACCCTCTGAAAATTTACAACCAAATTTATTCGCATACTCTTTAATTCTACCTCTTTTAATATTTTTTAATTCTTTGATATACTCAAGCTTTTCTTCATTAATACCATCTGGATCATAAATATATCCTGATGAATCAGAAAATGAAATCACATTTGCTCCTAACTCAATGGCTTTTTCGCATGAATATTGAGCTACATTTCCAGAACCTGAAATGACAACTGTTTTTCCATCAAGTTTTTCACCGACAAGATTGAGCATACTTTGAGCAAAATAAATATTTCCATATCCAGTAGCCTCAGGACGGATAAGAGAACCTCCCCAGTTTATTCCCTTGCCTGTTAAAACACCTGAAAATTCATTAGTTATCCTTTTATATTGACCAAACATAAATCCAATTTCTCTTGCTCCAACACCAATGTCACCAGCTGGCACATCAGTATTTGCACCGATATGTCTAAACAATTCAGTGGTAAATGATTGACAAAAGCGCATAACTTCACTTTCCGACTTTCCTTTGGGATCAAAATCAGATCCTCCTTTTCCACCACCTAAGGGTAGACTAGTAAGTGAGTTTTTAAATACTTGTTCAAAACCTAAAAATTTCAGGATTGATAAATTAACACTTGGGTGGAATCTTAACCCTCCTTTATAAGGTCCTATTGCAGAGTTAAATTCAACTCTATATCCTCTGTTTACTTTTATATTTCCACTATCATCTTGCCATGGAACTCTGAACATAATTGTTCTTTCTGGCTCAACAAGCCTTTCTAGTATATTGTGAGTTTGATATTTTTTATTTTCTTGAATGAAGGGAATGATTACTTCTGAAACTTCTAATACTGCTTGTAAAAACTCTTTTTCACCAGAGTTTCTTGACTCAACAAGCTTCATGAAGCTACTTATATGTTTATCCATGAATTGGTTTTTATTTGACAAATTTATATTATAATTTTAAATTAATTCAACAAATTCAATTAATTCAAGTTAGTGTTAATTTTACACTTTAGAGTAAAATTCAAATTTCTATATTTGCCGGTATGACTTTTAAAAAAAGAGCCTTACTTCTTATTTTTACTTTATTAAGTTTCATAATTAGTGGCCAAACTTTGACTGGAGTTGTTACAGATAAAAATAATGCCCCGCTTGTAGGTGTTAATGTTTTTAATGATTCTGGCAAAGGTGTAATTACCGATATCAATGGTAGTTTTACATTAGCATTGGAGCAGGGCAGTACAAAAATCAATTTCAGCTACATTGGGTTTGAAACACTATCTCAGCAATACTATTTAGATGCAAACGAACTAAAGAACGTAAAAATTGTTTTAAATGAAGTATCTGAAAAATTAGATGTTGTCGTAATATCAGCTGGAAAGTTTGAACAAAGAATTGAAGAAACAACTGTTTCAATGGAGGTTATTAAACCACAGATGATTGAGAATAAAAATACAACAGAAATACAGACTGCAATGGAGCAAATACCTGGCGTTAACATTACTGACGGACAAGCTAATATCAGGGGTGGTAGTGGATGGAGTTACGGGGCTGGCAGCAGAGTTCTAGTAATGGTTGATGATATGCCCTTAATTTCTGGCGATGCAGGTCAAGTTCAATGGAAGCTAATTGCCACAGAAAATATTAACCAAGTCGAAGTTATTAAAGGTGCTTCATCGGTTTTATATGGTTCCTCTGCTTTGAATGGAGTTATAAACATAAGAACAGCTTTCCCTTCTAAAAAAGATATTGACAAGCATCCTTCACTTGGATATACAAAAATTAACACTCATTATGGATTTATTGATTTTCCTCAAAGATCTAGTTTAATATGGTGGAATCAATACAAAAGAAGAGTTTACAAGGGTCTTGAGTTTTTTCATGCTCAAAAATTAGATAATATTAACTTGACAGTTGGAGGTAATGTTTTTAAAGACCAAGGATACAGAAAAGGAGAAGTTACAGACAGAAAGAGATTTAATTTTAGTTTAGAGAAACAGGACGAAAAAATTAAAAATCTGATATATGGTATCAAAGGAAACTTTTTGTTTCAATCAACTGGCTCTGCACTAATCTGGGACTCTTATGAAAATGGATATATTCCGCTTGATGATAAGATTACTACTACTAGCGGTGATGTATTCAATGTTGACCCCTATGTTAAATACACAATTGGAAACAATAGGCACTCGCTTAACACTAGATACCTACACTTAATTAATGATAATGAAACTAAAGGAAGCGAAACCAATGATGACAACAGATCACGTCTTTTTTATACAGATTATCAATGGCAAAAAAGATTTGAAAAAATTAATTTACTTATTACAACTGGTACAACAAATGAAATAGTCTATGCTCAATCTAAAATTTTTCAAGGCAAGAACTCAAGAAGTAATCACTCATTATATAGTCAGATTGATAAGAAATTAGGCAAGTTAAACATTTCTGCTGGAGCTAGATATGAATATTTTAGTCTAGACTCAGAGGATGGACATGAAATCAATGGAGACACAATTTATCATTTTGCTGAGGCAAAGCCTGTTTTTAGAGGGGGTCTTAATTATCAAATTGCAGATGGAACATTTATTCGTTCATCATGGGGACAAGGTTATCGATTTCCATCAATGGCAGAACTATTTGTTACTACTAATGTATCTGACATTGAAATATTTCCTAACCCGGAGCTCAGGTCTGAAAAGGGATGGAGCTCGGAAATAGGTCTCAAACAAGCAGTTCAATTTGGTAGATTTAGATCTTTTATTGACATAGCAGCTTTCGTAATGAGATATGATGATATGATGGAATTCACTTTTGGTCAATGGGGGGAACCTGAATTTGATGAAAATGGAAACGTATCAAACTTCTTTGGTTTAGGTTTTAAGTCAGTTAATGTTGGAAAAACAGAAATTAGTGGTATTGAGCTTAGTATAACTGGCGAAGGAAAAATTAATGAGATAACAAAAATTAATTTTATTGGAGGGTACACATATATGAATCCAATATCATTAGAGCTCAACAAATCATATGCAAATGATTACTATGGTAATCCAATTACATATAATAACAGTAGCTCTGACTCAACAATTTTAAAATATAGATATAGGAATGTAGCTAAAATTGATATTGAATTATTAAGAGATAAATTTTCAATTGGCTCTAGCGTTAGATATAATGACTTTATGTCAAACATAGATTACATTTTTACAACAGATTTAATCAATAACGGAGATCCAAATTTTGGAGTTGATGCGCTAATTCCTGGTATTAATGAATCTAGAGAAAAATTTAAAGATGGTGATTTAGTTTTTGACATAAGAGTTGGTTATCAGCTTGATGAAATATCAAAAATTGGGTTTGTTGTAAATAACTTGTTTAATAGAGAATATATGAGCAGACCAGCAAATATGATGCCTCCAAGAACTTTCGCTTTTCAGCTAAATTTAAAAATTTAGTGAGAACTCTTGTAATAATTCCCTGTAGGTATAATTCAAGTAGATTCCCAGGAAAATCTCTTGCTAAGTTTAAAGGCATTCCGTTGGTGCAAAGAGTTTATGAACAAGTAAAAAAATCAAGCGTAGTTGATCATGTAATTATCGCTACAGACGATAAAAGAATATATGATTTTGCAAAAGAAATTAATGCAGATTGCTCATACAGCTTGAAAAAATATGAAAACGGAAGTGAAAGGTGCTTTGATGTAATAAAAGAAAATTATGACGAATATGATTTTTTCATAAATGTTCAAGGAGATATTGCAGTTTTCAACCCAAGAGAAATTGATGAGCTTTGTTTAATATTCAAAAAAGAAAAACCACAAATAATAACTATTGCAAATAAAATTATTAATGAATTAGAAAACAGTGATAGGGACATTGTAAAAGTAAGTTTTAATAGTAACAAGATGGCTACAACATTTTACAGAAATTCAGAGTTTAAGAAGTCAGAATTTAAGCATAGAGGAATTTACGGATTTAACAAAAGCATAGTACATGAAATTAGCAATATGAAACCAGATACTGATGAGAGGAGGTTAAATCTTGAACAACTAAGATGGATAAAAAATGACTACCAGATTAGGGTTGTAATTAGTGACAATGACTCTCATTCAATAGACAGGATTGAAGATTTAAATAAATTCTCATTATTATCAGATAAATAATTAAATTTGTATATGATTTACAGCGTAGAGGAGCATATAAAAGATCTCTTATTCAGACACGATTGTGTTATTATTCCAAACTTTGGAGGTTTAGTTTCCAATCCTGTTTCATCAAAAATAAATACAGTCTCTGGCACTATTTTTCCTCCAAGGAAACTAATTGTTTTTAACAAAAATCTATCTATTAACGATGGATTATTAATTAACCATATTTCAAAAAAAGAAAAGATTTCCGTTGATGAGTCTAAGAATATAGTTTTTGATTTTTCAAAAAAAATAACTTATTCCTTGATGACTGAAAGAAGTATGAGATTGAATAATATTGGGCTTTTTACATTGGGAAGTGAGGATAACATTATATTTCACCAAGATATTACAAACAACTTTGACTTAAACTCTTTTGGTTTTGAAAGTTTTCAAATCCAAAAAAAGACAAAAACAAAGAAAATAATTGATATTAATCAATCAAGCACAACAAAAAAAATCTCATATAAGGCAGCTGCAGTACTAGTTCCGTTAATTCTTCTATCTCTAACTAATATACTATTAGATACAAGCACTAACAATATTAACATTCAAAAATCTGATTTAAATTTTTTTAAAAAGAGTAAAGTGCCAAAATTAAATGTGGCTGAAAACAAGATTGAAAAAGAAATAGAAAAAATTGAAACTATAACTACTCCAGAAATGAAAAATTTTCATGTCATTGCGGGTGCATTTATCGAAAAGAGTAATGCTGAAAAGCTAAATAATTCACTAATAGAGTCAAACTTTAACTCTGAAATTCTATTGTCTGAAAATGGTTATCACAGAGTTTCTTACAACTCATTTGAAAGCAAAGAAAATGCTATAATTGAATTAGAAAAACTAAAGAGAATTAACAAATCCGCTTGGATTTTAACAAATTAGTATGAAATCAAAAAAAGCAAGTGAATCTGCTTCAATCACAACTGAAATAGTCCTTCCAAACGATACTAATAACCTAGACAACTTAATGGGTGGTAGGCTACTACATTGGATGGATATTGCAGCAGCAATTTCATCACATCGTCATTGTGGGAGAATAGTTGTTACCGCATCAGTAAACAATGTTTCATTTAATAAAGCTATTCCAAGAGGAAGTATTGTTACTCTTGAAGCAAAAGTTTCAAGAGCATTTAACTCTTCAATGGAAGTTTTTGTGGATGTATGGATGGAAAATAGAGCTGAAAAAGGCAAAATAAAATGTAATGAAGCTATATATACTTTTGTAGCTGTAGATCAGTTAGGAAATCCCATAGAAATTCCTGAACTAGTACCTGAAACTAAAAAAGAAAAAGAAAGATATGATGGAGCTTTAAGAAGAAGACAGTTAAGTCTTATTTTATCAGGTAGAATGAAAGCAGATGATGCATCAGAGCTAAAAGCATTATTTACAAAAAATTAGTTCGATAGCCTGTTTTAACTTTTGAGTTGAAATATAATCAATACATTTTGTTATTGATCTGCATTTTTTACCATATCTGTGACAAGAATCTACATACTTTTCTGAAACTATATAAATTGAATGATTATTAGTTTGATAAGGGGTATATCCTAAGTCTGGCTTTGTACAGCCCCAAAGTGAAATAATTGGTATTTTGAAAGAGGCTCCAATATGCATGAATCCAGTGTCATTAGTAATTAGCAAATTGCAATTTTTTATTATTGTTGCTGTTTCTTGTATACTTAGACTACCACAAAAGTTTTTTATTTTCTTATTTGAAGATTGATTTAAGATATAATCCCCTATTTCAATATCATCAGAACCTCCAACAAAAATAATTGGATAGTTTATTGTGTTGCTAACCTCTAAAATTTTATTTGCACTTAACTTTTTATTGTCATGCTTTGAACCAATACACCATGCAATAAAATTTTCATTGTAATTAAACTTTTTTTCTAACTCTTTTGATAAGAAAAAATCTAAGCCTAGATTATCATTCTTGATTTGTAATTTTTTTAATGCCAATAAGTATCTTTCTGCAATGTGTATATTGTTTGTTTTGTTGAACAAGTTTTTCTTTAGCTTAAATGTTTTTTTGAATAACATGAAAGTCAAAATATTAGATCTAATGTTATTGTGAAGATCTATTATAAAATCAAAATTTTCTTTTTTTAAATCAAAAAAAATATTTTTAAGCGAGTCTTTGAGTAAATGTATTTTGTGGATATTTGGATTTTCACTTACTAAAGAATAGTATTCATTTTTAGTTAAGAAATGAACCTCATATTTTTTTGAACTATTGAGTAATCTTAAAATAGGAGATGTCAAAACAATATCACCAATAGAGCTAAATCTAATAACTAAAATTTTTAGTTCTTCCATCGTTTGATAAAATTAGGTAAATAATACTAATTTTGTTTCATGTATCTAATTGATAGTCATTGTCATTTATATGCTAAGAACTTTGAAGATGATATTCAAGAGGTGGTTCAGCAATCAATAAATAATAATGTAAAAAAAATACTTTTACCAAACATTTCATCCCAAACAACGGATGTTATGCTTAACGTTTGTAATAGATTTTCTAATTGTTTACCTATGATGGGCTTACATCCTTGTGAAGTAAATAATAACACATATGAAAGCGAGTTAAAACATGTTGAAGAATCTCTAAGAAATAATAATTTTATTGCAGTGGGGGAAATTGGAATAGATTTATATTGGAATAAAGAAACACTCGAAATACAAAAAGAAGCATTTCTATTTCAGATTAAATTAGCAAAAAAATATTCTTTACCCATTGTAATACACTTAAGAGAATCTTTTAATGAGGTTATTGAAATAATAGAGGCTGAAAATGACGAAAACTTGTCTGGAGTTTTTCATTGCTTCAGTGGTGATTTGAGTCAAGCAAATAGAGTAATTAATTTAAATGGATTCTATTTAGGTATTGGTGGTGTTGTTACCTTTAAGAACTCTAATTTAGATGCAATTTTGAAAGATATAGACTTAAAGCATATTATTTTAGAGACGGATTCACCATATCTTTCACCCCACCCTTTCAGAGGAAAAAGAAATGAACCTAAAAATATATTAACAATAGCAGAAAAAATATCAATTGTAAAAACATGTGACATATTGGAAGTTGCCGAAATAACAACTTATAATTGCAATAAACTATTTGATTTAAAACTTGAAACATAAGGTGAGGTGGCCGAGTGGCTTAAGGCGCACGCTTGGAAAGCGTGTAAACGGGAAACTGTTTCGGGGGTTCGAATCCCTTCCTCACCGCACATAATTTAATTTTTACAAACATTTTACTCAAAATTTATGAAGATTTAATAAACTGATTTAATGTAATTTTTTATTAAAAATCTAATTTTAATTATGAAAATTGAAATTATAGAGGTAGATAAATGCACTGTGATTTTTTTAGCTATATCTAATAGTAAAGTAATAGGGAAATGCTCTTTTAAAATTAGAGCAAACAAAACAATCAGATATTTTGATGCTTATATTTCTACTAAGCACAGAAACAAAGGAATATACAATTCTCTCTTTAAGAGGAGACAAAAATTTATTGAAAACAACTTTCCAAATTGGAAAATTGAATCTTATTGTAAAAGTTCTACAATTGAATTATTTAAGAACAATGGATTTGAAATAATTGAAAATTTGTACTTAGTTTCAAAAAAAAGTGTTTTTATTAATGATTCATTAAACTCAAAAAAAATTAATATAAATAAAAAACTTAAACTAAGAGACACATTAAAATAAAAGTCTTAAGAAACCAACTTTCTCAATTGTATTTAAATTTTTTTTTATTTAAAATTGAAGCATTTTTATAGTTTATTAAAAGCCAAATTAGCAAGCATTGAACGCTCTCCTTTTTCTAGGTGAATATGAGCATACATTTTATCTCCCTTAAACCTATTTATTAGGTGACACAATCCATTACTTTCCTCATCTAAATAAGGTGTGTCAATCTGTTTTTTATCACCCGTCAAAACAATTTTTGTATTTTCTCCAGCTCTAGTAATAATAGTTTTTATTTCTAAAGGAGTTAGATTTTGTGCTTCGTCAATAATTATAAATTTATTAACAAAACTACGCCCCCTAATAAATGCTAAAGGTGTAACTAAGATTTTTTCTTTTTTAATTAATGCATTTATTTTTATTGCATTTTTTGATTTTGGTTGAAATTTGCTTTTTATAAACTCTAAATTATCCCAAAAAGGCATCATGTAAGGGCTTACTTTTTCTTTTTCATTTCCAGGTAGATAACCAATTTCCTTATTATTTAGTGGAACAAGTGGTCTTGAGATAAAAATCCTATCATAATGATTTTGTAAATCTATTGCAGCAGCAATTGCTAAAAGTGTTTTACCTGTGCCTGCAGGCCCTTCCAATGTAACAACTTTAATACTTTCATTCAGTAAAGCATTAATAGCAAAAAATTGCCGATTATTTCTTGGTTTTATTCCAACAGCTATCTTTTTCTCAATCTTTTGTATCCTACCACTATAGCTATTAAAAAATGCTAAAGCATTAACGTTATCTGATTTAAATATAAAAAACTCATTTGGCAATGGATTCTTTACATAATCACTAAAGTCAGTACTTATATTATTATTGTTAATATGCTCTACAAAAGATTTATTAGTTTCAATTTCACGAACACCTTTATATATGTTTGTTTTAACTTTACCTCTCAAGTAATCTTCAGAGCAAAGAGATAATGCGCGAGCTTTGACTCTTTGATTAATATCCTTGGAAACCAAGATGACTTGGAAATCTTTTTTATGTTTTTCTTTTAAAAATAAGCCAGTTTCAATTATTTTATTATCATTTGTCATTGATAAAAAGTCTTTACAAATAATTTTAATTTTTGCATCAGAGTCAGGCGTCATACTAATCCACCTTTTTGATATGTTTTTTGAGGATAAAGAATCTAAATAGCGAATGAACTCTCGCGCTTGATAATTTTTATTTTGGTTCCCTTTTTTTAGACCATCCATTTCTTCCAAAACACAAATTGGTATGGCTATCCTATTATCTTTAAAAGAAAAAATACAACTGGAATCGTATAAAATTACTGAAGTATCAATAACGAATATTTTATTACTCATAAATATATTTTTAAATTTTTAATGCAGCTTGCAATTAACTTTGTTAACAATTTTACTTA
>CENJ01040640.1_pt1 | contig 14825 bp, 14 predicted proteins | sample 356161 | NCBI WGS metagenome assembly CENJ01 (sample SAMEA2619531, study PRJEB7988) | marine metagenome | biome: marine biome (ENVO:00000447); feature: surface water layer (ENVO:00002042); material: "saline water (ENVO:00002010), including plankton (ENVO:xxxxxxxx)" | depth 5 m
CATTATGTAATCTCCATGATAGATAATGTGGCATCAATCTTAGCTGACACACTACAGTCAATCTTTAGTACATCAGTTGTTTGCATAACCACTTTGTTGCCAGATAATATCTCTAATGATGAACCTGCAGGAATTGGTGCATTATCAAGTAGCTTCACTGTTTCGTTTGTTTCTGTGTCACTGGTATCTGATACTAACTGTACATCTACTGTTACTTGACTCGTATGTACGTTACATAGAACCAACCCTAATACAACTGCTGTCGTGCTACTGGGAACTGTGTAAATCGTAAGTGGCGTTCCTGCACTTGCAGGCATTGCTGCATTTGTTTTTACTTTAAAAGTGTTTGCCATTTATTACTCCTTATCCTAATGCAATGGCTAATGCCGTAGCATCATCCGTTGTAGCTAACAATGTTGCATCCGTAGCTGCAACTTGCCAGGCAGATCCACTGTAAACTTTTAACACATTTGATGTCGTATTAAAATATAAATCACCAGCATTCAAAGCATCACCATCATTATCAACGCTTGGATCACTTGATTTTGCTCCTAAATATGTATCGTCAAAGTTATCTGCACTTGCTGCTGCCGCTGCTGCACTAGCTGCCGCAGCCGTTGCACTACTAGCCGCATTTGTAGCTTGTGTCGTAGCAGTCGTTGCACTATTTGCCGCATTAGTTGCACTTGTAGATGCTTCGTTTGCTTTTGTCGTAGCAGTGCTTGCTGAATTAGAAGCATTAGTTTCTGATGTACTAGCATTAGTAGCTGAAGTAGCAGCTGCTGTAGCTGATGAAGCCGCTGCCGTTGCACTTGTACTTGCTGCTGTTGCTTGTGTACTTGCTGTAGTAGCAGACGTTGCTGCATTTGTCGCAGATGTGCTTGCTTCACTAGCTTTAGTTGTTGCTGTGCTTGCACTTGTTGCTGCATTTGTTTCGCTTGTAGCAGCATTAGTTGCAGAAGTCGCTGCTTCACTTGCTTTCGTTGTAGCAGTTGTCGCACTAGCAGCTGCTGCAGTAGCACTAGTTGCTGCACTTACTGCATCTACTAATAACTCAAAATGGTCTGTATCTGTTAGCAAATCACCCACAACTGCATCTGCAACACATATATATACGTTGTTTAACTGTGCAGCAGTCGTTGATTTGATGATATCCCTTACAACATATGCTTCTGTTGTTACTGTTGCGTCTGTACCTCTGAATGTACCTAGCTCTTGCGTAACAGATATCTCTCCACTACCATCAAATGCTAGTATCTTATTTGCTCTTTCTGTTGCACCCACTGTAAATTCAGTAGATGTCATAGTATTTGTTCTTGATAGCTTGATGCTTCTATCTAGTTCTTCTTGTTGCTGTTGTGCAATAAATGTAAGCCTATCTAGTGCATCTTCGTGGCTTTCTGCTGGGAATGGATCGTTAGCTGTGTAGTCTGTAGATTGAGTTTGTGCCACGTTACGTCTAATAACGACTGTAACGCCACTAGCAGGTGCACTAACAAACACAACATTACCACCACTAGCATTACCTGCATTGGTAACTGTGTAATTTGTTGTTAGGCTTTGGACTGTTTCAGTACCAGCAGCCGATCTAAGTATAACAGTAAGGTCCGCATCAGCGAATATCTTGAAGGCGTATGCAAACGTAGTGGTACTTCCGTCTCCACTATAACTGTTTTTTGTGGTTGTGCTACTAACTGTCATAACTACCTCATTTTTACGTTATAATATTTTTTTGTAAATTAATCAAATTAAAACCTAACTGCTGATCTTGATGGTGGAAAGTAATACTCTTGATCATAATCTTTCTTTAATCTTTTTTCTGTTCTTCGTAAATATCCTGGATCCATGTATTCCATCAATCCATGAAGCACCATATAATCTGCTGCTGCTCTAGTATAAAACAAATTAGCATATGGAGTATTTCTTATAGCAAACTTAACTGCATCTTTTGCTACATCATCACCTCTAATTACTTTTGCAAACATTGAAGCAACATCATCTGCTGAACCAAAAGCAGGACCAGCAACTGTTTTTGTAAATGACTGACCATATCTATTAAATTCGCCAAACATAAAATCACCAAATATACCCATGCCACCACCTTGTATCATAGAAGCAGTTATAACTTTTGCTGATTTCATATAATCATCACTAAAAACACTTTTTGGCTCTTTCCCCTTCAATATATCTTTAGCTGACATTGCTACATACCCCATAGCACTCATACCAGTAATCATTTTCATAGTTCCTGCAAAGCCACTAGTGTAATACTGCCTTGTCAATCCTTTTGTAATCATTGTAATTGGGAAGCCTTTAAGCATCATAATCATTCTTATAGCTTCACCAGCAACTGTGCCTTTAGGCAAGCCTAGATTCATAATGGCTCTTTCTTTTGCTCCAGGTGTAGGGATAGCTGTATCAGCAGCATCAGTATATACTGAGCCTATTTTTGTCCTTAACTCATCTCTTACTTTTGCTCTTATATTATCTGTAATGTCTAAAGTGCCAGTTTTTTGACGGATATATGGATCAAGTACGTCATTTGATATATCATCAGCCAAATCAGGAAAAAGATATTCTCTACCATCTTTTGCCTTCATATCAACATTACGAAATAATTTAACTTCTGCTTCACCAATGTCATACCTTGCAAGTAAACTTTTGAATTGACCATCAACATTATTCCATGATTTTTTTACAGCAGATGCACCATCAAATGCTAATATTCTAGCGACACCTACCTTTTGTGCGTGATTCCAATAACGCATACCATTTAACTTAAAAAATATAGCGTGCATCTTTGATATAAAACCTGGACCAAAATCTTCAGGACCATGCCTTGATAAAACATTTCCTGTCATGCCCTCTGCACCAACTAACAATCTAATAGCAAGTTCTTTTCTTTCAGGACCTTTAAATCCCTCAAACACATCACCCATAGCTCTGCCAAGGTTATTAAAAAAACCACGCTCTGTGTTAGAGGCTAAAAAAGCTGCCTTCGAAGCAACGTCAGTGATAGAAGAAACTGTTGCTGAACCAAGCAATGCCATCTCTTGTATCATCCTGTAACCTGAAGCCACGCTTGCAAAATCTGCTCCAAAAAATTTACCTTCGCTTATGCCGACAGCATTAAGAGAATTATCTAATTGTGCAAACTCTCTCATAACAGCCTTTGATTGACCTGATATTCTTCTTGCTAACTTTGGATCTTTTTTAGCCTGTAATGATATATCTTCTAAAATTCTTTCAACCATCATTCTAGGATTTGTTCCTAGGTTTTCCATTAAAGCAATAGATCTTCCATCATGTGTGAATCCATCAATTAAAGTTTCAAAAAGATTTCGTCTATTGTAATTTTGCGAATATTTAAAAGCAGCTTCACCATCCCTAAAATGTAAAACTCGTGATTGACTAAGGCTTTTAGCTAAATTTGCCTGACCCCTAAAAGCAGTAATAGGATCTTTTTTGCCATCTATGGTATATTCGCCATCACTTCTTTTATGTATTCCAGAAACCAAACTTTCATAAACATCTCGCAAAAACTCTACTTTTTCATCTTTGCCATCTTTTCTCAAAGGAACATCTTTAAAAGTTCTTTCATCTAACAAAGGTGTAATGTCATCTAACCATTTTTCAAAACCAGCATCAGCCATTAATTTTGTATCATGTGCTTGCCTAGTAATATAATTTTCTAATTCAGCTATATATGCACCACCTCTATTTTTCCTAGCTAAAGCGTAGTCCTGAACACGTTTAATTATTTCAGCAGCTTTTACTGCTTCTGGTGACAGTTTAGCTTCAACTCCCTTTTGTGGATGGAGTGCTAAATATATTTGCTGATCCAAAGCACCTTTCTTAACAGCTTCTGTTAATCCCTCTTTTTCAAAACCAGCCAATAAACGCTGTTGCAAATCAGCTATAACAGTCCTAGTTTGTGCATCTACACTCAGCATATCGTGTCTCTTCGCACTTCCAACTAATATAGCTCTCAATGTTTCATATGGATTTTCTGACGTTCTAATTTTTTGTATTAATTTTGCGTGTATTGTAGCGTTTCTTAATGCGTTGTTACGTCTTCTAGCAGCTATAATTTTTGCAGATCTAGCCATATCTATGGCTTCTTTGAGAAGCATATCTAAATCAGATTGACTATTTATATTTTTGTTTTTTCTTTTAGCCAAACTTTCTAAGTTATCTAAAATACTATTAGCTTCTTTATTTGTAATCTCAAAGCCGTCTGCTTTTGCAGCTTCTAAAACCTCATTTAAACATTTTCTTGCCATTACACTACCTAACTAAACATCTTGCAGCAGCTTCAGCAGCACTGCCAAATGATGTTTCTGCACGCTCTACATCTTGATTTGCTATTCTTATTTCCTCTGCGTCAACATCTGTTATTAAATTTGACTTTTGTAAATGCTCAACTTCATTAAGTAGTTGTTGCTGCTCTACATCTAATTCTTTTAAATCTAAATCACGAATTGGTTGTGGTGGCTCATCAAAGAAAGCAAAACTTTCTGGATCCACAGCTTCATCATATTGATTTTTAATAGATCTTTGTTCCTCTAACGCTGCATTAAAATCTTCTGTTGAAATGCCATCTTCTATCTCTGTTCTTCCCATCATTTCTTCATAATACGCATTAAACTCGTCATTTTGTCTAATTTGTGCCATGAAATCTTCGTCACTGACTCCTCTATAATTAATACCATTTTCATCTGCATATCTTTTTAATTCAACAGCTTGCCTATATGTTCTTAATTCTAACTCATCAAGCTCACTATATCTTTTGTTACCTAAAATATCTTCTTGTAACGCTTCTATAAATTCACCTTCTGTTGGTCTTGTGTAAAAATAACCAGCATCTGTTGCATCTCCTGCTAAAACATCAATGCTTTGCCCACCTTGTTTTTTGTATAAAGATGCACCTCTCCTAATTTTTTCATCAAACTCACCAATCATTCTATCATTTGGATCTATTTTTCTTTCCCTTAACCAAGTTGAAAATCTTTTTGGTGGTTTTATTTTAGGACTTATAATATCAGGAAGCTGCACTCCTTTTGTTTTAATATCTAATTTAAATTCACTGTCTATATCATCTAAGGTTCTTACAACTGATTTTTCATCAGCAAAATTCACTATCTTAGGTTCGTCAAATCGTGGATCAAATTGTCTTTGTTTTAAGTTTCCATCAGCATTTAACAGAGCATTTATTTCTACAGGTCTGCCTGAATTTTTCTGTGCCAAAGATGCGTTTAAAACTGTTTCAACAGTTTCACGTTTTGCTTGTAGCATTTTGTCAGATATTTTCCCACCAACTGCGTGCAATCCACCACCTAGAACACCACCAATGGTAACATTTAGGAAACTGTCTAATATTGTGTAATCCTTATCTTGCTCTGCTTCTGCTGTGCTTAATATTAAAGGCTCTACTAAAGCAGCACCAGCCATACCTTCAACACCACCATAAGCTATTCTTTTCCCTGTCTCGCCTGACTTAAACAAACTTTGCTGCATAAGTCTTGTTTTGTTAATTTTATCACCTGCTTTTATGGCTCGCCTTGCATTAACAAATGATCTAATAGCAGCACCAGGAACAAACGCAGAAGCTATATTTAATGGATCTAACATACTGCCAACTAATGAAACACCAAACCTTGCAACACCCATACCTATACCACCTTCAGCACGAGAAAATATTTCTTTCCTTTCTTGCCTTTGGTCGTAACTTTGTGCAATAGCTTTAGCTGCACCTTCGGTAAAGCCATCTTCAGGATAAACCAAACCATCCCTATAATAATCACTAGCTGTCCACTCGTCTTTGCCTAATTTGTTACCAATCTTTTGCTGGTGTTTTAAGACCATTTGCCTACTTAAGGCTACAAATGGATTGTAATAGAATGTTTCTTCTAATGTAGCACCTAAAACATCCAAGTTATCAGAAACGCTATAATTGAGAAACTGATCTCTTGCTAACTTGTCATCCTGTGCTTCTGGTAGATAAATGCCTGTCATCTTAGTTATTTCTTGTGTTTCTTAGTTGTAATTCTCTTTGTCTTTTTTCTAATCTTGTTCTTGTTTGCGTCACTATTTCTTCTTCTTTTTGTTTTTTTGTTTTTATAACTTGTGCAGCTAAATCAGAAAATTTATACTCAATACGATTCCCTTGTTTATCAAGAACAAAAGAATCAGCAGCACCTCCATTTACCAAAAAGACACCATCTTCTTCTTCATTTGTTTGCCATCTTAATTGTCTACCAGCTTGATTTATATAAGTATCAAAGGTTTTGCCTTCTGGAACTTGTATTTTTCCTTTTAGAGTATCTCTGTTAGTAATTATTCTTTTTAATGAATCATGTACAACTGCTTGATCGTTTGGTGCAACAATGTCATTTTTCATTCTATAAGTGCCACCATTTATGCTTCTTATGTCATAGCTATTATTAATAATTTTTAAAGCTGCATCTACTGCATCACTAGTCGTCAAACTTGGATCTGATGCTTTTATATAATGTGCAGTTTTTGCTATAGCCATTTGAACTTTATCAATGGAGCCACTCCTACCACCCCTTGAAAGTACGCTTCCAGTTATTTCAGCACCAATATGACTTTTCCTAAAATCAGCAAACTCTTCGGCAACAAGTTGATTCATGTCACTTCTTTCCTGCTGTGTTGTGTTTGCTTTAATTAACTCATCACCTTTTTTTGCAGCTATAAAAGTATTATTTAAACTTGATAAAGGATCTATCATTGTTAAATTTTCATGTGCTCCAAAATGACCACTTTGCATCATTTGCCTTACTAATATTGTTTTATTGGGATTATTTTCTACAACATTTTTTAAAAAACCAGAGGCTTCTGACGCTTCCATTGAATCATATTCATTAAATATTTTTCTTATCTCTTCATTTGTTTTGACCTTAAGCTGATTTTCAGCAACCCCCATTCTTCTTTGCGTTGCCAACAAATCACTATCACTTAAATCTGCACCTTGTTTAGCTTTTATATAACTTACTACATCTCCTTTTCTTGCTTCTAAATTTTCTGCGAATGTTTTTTTCATGCCTTGTAAAATTGCAAGCTCTTCAGCAGCATCTTCTGGTTTAGATGCTTTCCACTTAGTTTCTTGTTCCAATATGGCTTCTTGCATACTAGCACCAGATTCCAACTCATACGGCTTAGTTCTTTGTGTTATGCCCTTTTGCACAATCAACTCAAACTTTTTAGAAGCAAACAGTCTTTCCCCTTCAACACCTAACTTTAAATAACTTTTTTCTAAAGTATCTATGTAGGTGTCTGCATTATCAGGATCTTTCATTATTGAAGACTTAGTGTCTAAATAAGATTGTTCTAGATTAGCAGTTACTCCTGTTTTCAAATAATTAATACGTTCCTGTATTTTAGCATTAAATGTTTCTCTTTCACCTGCACTATAACCTGTATATTTTGCATTTGTCGGATCGAGAACTTCCTTTTTCATTGCCATCAAATCATCAATAGTTTTATCTTCGTCATTTATATCTATAAACAATCCACGTTTATCAGCTTCTTTTTTTGCTTCCTCTACTGTTTTGTATTTTACATATGGCGTGTAACCATTTGCTAAATCAGATTTAGACCTAGCATCCATGTCTCTTAGTATTCTGTTTTTTACATTCTCATCTGTAGTTGTAACATATTCATCTATTAATTGACTCATAGAGTTTTGTGAGTTCTGTGCTCTTATAGTAGTACCTTTTCTATGAGTTTCTTGTCTGCCAATCTGTTTGCCATTTGCAGCTATTATCTCAAGGCTATTATCAAATTTTTGTTGAAAATCTTTTCTAAGCTTATATTTACTTCTAGCTATATTTAGTTCTATGTTTTTAAATTGTTCAAACTTTTTGTCATATTCAGCAACACTTAGGCTTCCGTTAGTTCTATTAAATTCAGAAATCTTTTCTTTATACTCCAAACTGGCTTTTGTTGTTGCATCATCAGCAACTGACTGTGCTTCTGCATCAAAAAAATCTGTAGCTATTCTATCTGCCTCTTTACCAAATGCTGCAAGGCTTTGACCAACGCCAGTAAATGCACCTGATGTTGCTCTAGGACCTAATGTAGCTGCCGTAGTAACACCTGTGCCACCTATCCCTTTGTTATATAATGGTATTTTCATTTAATCACCTACGTTATAATTATGTTATATAACTTGTTTTTCCTAAACCTGTCTGCCCTGATCCACCACCCATACCACCTGACATACCAGCAGTAGCAGCATCTTCTGCGGCTGATAATAAAGTTTGATATGCTGCAGTTTTATATTGCTGTGATCTGGCACTTGCACTTGCTCTAGCCATAGCTGCTTCATTTATCTTTGATGCTTCTTCTATTGATCCAGCATAACGGATATTTATTGCATCCATCTCTGTGCTAAAATATGTGTCTGCTAATGCTTGTAAAGCACTGCCAGACATTTCTATTCCAGACTTAGCAACAGCCACACGTTGCGAACCAATAAGCCTTTCTGATTGTTTTCTTAAGTTTTTTTCTTTTTGTCTAGTAGCACGCTGAACCAAAACTCTTTCATTTTCAGCAACTGCAGCATTATATTCGCCCATTTGTCTTGCAGCTTTTGCTGAAGCCATATTTCCTTTGTAGCCTAATATTGCTGATATAGACATTACGCCACCCTCGCAAAACGATAATAGTCTGATCCATCAGGACCAAACTTCTTCATTAAACCTTCATTCTCAAAACCCAACCACTCTACATATCTTATAGCTTGTTTGTCATTTGCATGAACGCTTGCCTGTATACGCTTTAAATCATTCTCATCTTGTACATGATCTAATAGTAAACTGGAATACTTAGCTGCTGATATTGGCATATCGTAAGCATATTTAGACATCATAAACCAGGCTTCAGCTACATTATCCCACAATCCGTATACACCACCAATCATAAATACCTTGCTTTCTTGCATTGCTGTGTACGCACTTAAACAACTTTCCTTCATCATAGCTGCTTTTGAGCTTTCTGGAAAATGAAAATTTGTTTCAATCAAATCCAAGTCTTTTTTTTCAAATTTTTTAAACTTAAGCATCAAACGTATTAGACCTTCTCATAATTGCTAATATTGTCATTGGCAATGGCTGTGTTTGCCTTATAACAATCTTTGCATCATTATCATAGCCTGATGGAAAAGATATTTCTTTATCACCAGTAAACAATGGAACAGCTTGATCCATAGCCATACTACTATCTCTAAATGGTAATCTGTCAAGATTGTCTGTATCAGGACCTAGCTCTGCACCAACTGTCTGAAAGAATCTAGCTGTCACGCCATGTATTCTCTTTATCTTACCTTGTGCAATACCATCTTCTGCACCTGCTTCCATACGCAATGTTTCTAGCAATGATATGTATCCATAGCCAACATGAACCTTAGATGCACTCCTATCCAATGTGATTGTGCCATTGCTTACTGTTTTATTAGCGTGTGCAGCACCATCTGCTAATATCTCTACTGTTTCACCCTCAAGATGATTTAAGCCTGTGATAGACGTTGTAGCACTGCCACTGTATGTCAATCCACTATCCACAAAAAAAGCATCATTCACATCATCATTAAAATATAATGATTTAAGAAAAACTATGTGTCTTACAGTAGCACTATTAATTGTTCTTTTTACACTTATATATACTTGATCTTCTGCACCACTGGGTATAGCTGTGATACTTTCTACTATACCACTACCACCTAAACTATGTTCATGCCATCCTACTGTAGCGTTTGCTCTGTCGTATGTCAGTCCTATCAACCTGCCATCACCATGCACAAACCACAATAATAGCTCTGGTTCTTGTTGCCATACCATGTCAGTCAAGCCACCTCTAGCTAAATGGTCTGCTAATACAGTCAAGTCAACACCTAATAATCCATCTGTATCCAAATCAAAGGTTATCTCTTTTACCTTCTCAGCACCTTTTTGTATAAGTATCGTACTGTTACCTGCTCTCAAAGGCTTCACATTACCTGTACCAAATGTTGTTTCTCGTAGCACGTTAACATTCGTAGGTGTTACTGGTTCTGATCCTGCACCACCTGACAAGGTAAACTCAGCACTTGTAGTCAATAACTGCAAGAATCTAGCTGGTAGTAGATGCTTAATCACGTTAACTTGATCTGATGCTATCGTTACATTTATCGCATCATCATCATTAGTGCCAGGTGTATGGTTCTCAAAGTCAGCAGATACACTGCCAAAAATAGTCTGTGGCTGACCTACAGTTCCTGCAAAGTACAATCGCTCCTCATAGAAAGCCACTGCTCTTGGAAACTTCTGATCTCCATCAAATGCTCCTAGTGACCATCTTGTATTAGCATTGCCTGAACCAACGGCACTGTCTGGCAGTCTTGAGTTACCATATTGATCTTCATGCACTGTAGCTGTTACATTTTGTGCATCAGTAAATGCAGTTATTCTTACATGACCATTCGCATCATGCAAATATTCCCAGTTAATCGTTCCATATGTTTCAGTTCCAGTTAAGTGTACTGGTGCTGTGTTGCCACTTGTTTGTGTTGATCCAGTTACGTTTTTGTAAACATGACCATTAAATCTTACTGTTGCATTGTTTGCGTAACTTGTTGATGCTGCCCATTCATCATGCTCTATCTCAAGTATCTCACGAAACCTTATATATCTTCCTATATCATCACTACTAAATAAATTAGCTGACGCTGTAATTGTGACGCTTCCTGTAGTTGCTGAAGCATACAAAGTTGTGTCTGTTATATTTTCATCAAGCCAAGGACCATCAATAAAATCTATATCTGCCAAAGTAAAACTTGTAGCTGTGGTTCTTGTTAGTTTTGCAGGTTCATGGTCCTTATGTGCAAGATATAATACATCTGCTGATTGTGCATAGTTAATCTCAAATATATCAGTTACGCTATAAGTCGTTGTAACTTCTACTATTTTCCCAACTGTGCCACCACTTGTATAGGTAGTAAATGCAGAACTATTTATACCTGACAACTGAAATGTATTTGTTGTAGCTCCTGCAACAGTAAACTCTTTATTGTTTACCTCTGTCATCCCACCAACACTAGCAATAAAAACTCTATCGCCATTACTTAGACCATGTGAGTTAGCAGTAACAACTGCTGGATTGGCTTTTGTTATTGCTGTAATAGATGTAGTTGCTTCTGTAAGTATCCCACCATCTTTGAAGAATCTTACATAGTTTGCACCAAACTCTAATACATAGGCTTGCTCATCAGAAAACTCAAAGTTGATTAGTCTTACTTTGCCACCATCTTTTGTTGTTCCTGCATAGTATGTGCCTGGTCTTCTTGTTGTACCTCCCTGCGGAAATACAATCATATTGCTTAAGTCTTTTACAGCTTCGTTATATTTCTGTAAATCAATACGCCCTTCTAATCGTGGAGATATCTCACCTGCTCTGAAATTGGTGATGATAGACGATACTCTAGCCATATTAGAACCTTGCGTTAGTGTAAGTATCTGCCTGTAGTTGTTCTGGATAACCCTCTAGTGCATCCATGCTTCTAGCTTCACTTAATCTTGCCTGATATAAAGAATACATTGACTGTGCCAAAGCGTTACTGCCTGTAATAGCATAAGCTGTCTCTGATGCAAGTCTATGTGCAATCGTGCTACTTAACAAAGGATCGTATTGTTCTGTGTCTGTTACCCTAGCTAAATATATTATAGAACAAGTACCCTCATTAGAAAGTATCTTTCTACCTTCTATTTTATACATTACGTTGCTATCATAAGCTGCAACATCATTGTTTACGTTTGAGTTCCAAAAAGAAATAACCCTCAAGCAATAAGGATCTGTTGGTAATGTATATTGAAAAGTAAATCCAAATGCAGGTGCATCACTATCTCTTGCTAGTGTTGCCCTTGATATAGCTACATTCCAAGTATGTGACCTTAAAACGGCATCTCTTACTGTGTCAAATCTTCTATTACAAAGTCGTGCTTCTTTAGAGTTTTCCGTTAATGCAGTTATTGTAGCTGCACCAAGTAAATCCATAGCTTCGTTACAAATATCTACTACTGACGGCATATCAAACTCCTGAAAGTAAGGAGCAGATTAACTGCTCCTCACAAATGTTTTAGTTAACAACATAGTGTATGACAAAAGACATGTCACCTGCTGTACCACCTGTTGCATTAAATGTTACTGCAACATAGTAGTAACCACCTGGGTCACTTGATTGACCAGCATCTTGCCATATCTGTTGACCGATAGTGTTAATGTTAGCAGCTTCGTTTCTTAACTCAGCTAACGCTGCACCATCAGCAACGGATGTAGCATATAAATCTTCGTCTATAACTGTTCCATTTGACTGATATAGACCTACGTTAAATGTGCATGATCCACCTAATGAATCAGACCCAACCTGTAGTGAAGAAATAGATGCGTTAGTTGGTATTGGTGCAAGCATAACAATATCATTGTCTGTGCTATCACCAGCAGCTAATGCTACTGTACCCTGTGCTACACGCAAAACGCCATGTAACTCGTGGGCATCACTTGCAACTTGAGGACTAGCTTCAAAGTTAGCTACAAGAGTTGTATTTTTTGTAGTCATTATTCACTCTCCTCTTAAGCTGATTCGTCACAATCGATTTGTACTACTTTGGATTCTTCCATTCTAGTAGCACCAATGCTCATGCAGTAATAAACTTGAGTTGCATAACCTTTGTCTGCTCTCTCATCTATTCTTGCAGAAACATCTTTTCCAACACCTAAAGCAATACCATCTTCTGCCCAAGCAAAACATGATCTGATATTAGATGCAATCGATAGTCTGTTTGTTACAATAAATTTGAACCCTAAGAATGTGTCCACATCACCTTGTACAAGAGCCTTCACTGTGTTGAAGTCTGAGCTTGTTACTGATGTTGTGTTCAATAAGGCTTCAATCTGATTAGGACCAACAGCAATATATCTTGGTATTGATGGGTCAACGTCAGCTAAATCTAAAATCTTTTTAGCTTCGATTAACTTGGCAATAGACATATCGGCACTTCCATTTGCAATTTGATTTGCAGCTTGGAAAGATGTTGAAGTTGAGCCTGTTTCGCCTGTAAAAGCTGTACCAAGTGCAGCAGAGATGATAACGTCATCCATTGCTCTTCCCATTGCAGCAGCAGCAGCTTGTGCATAAGAAGATGTAGGATCGATTAACATTCTAACCTTATCTTGGTCATCAATTAAATCGGCATACTCATAGTCAGCTAGACTCACTCTACGTCTTGCGTGAGGTGTGTCCATCTGTGGTGTGTCGGCATGGCGAGTGGTACGCAACTGAGCAGTAGCAACGCCTACCTGGTCGAAAAAAGCATTTTTACCAGTAATATTCTCCACACGAACTGCATCTCTAAGACGGCTTCCCATCTGTTGAGATAGCATCTGCACGTTAGCAGAATACTGTTGGACAAATGCCGTAGTTACTTGTGATGACATTTAAGTCTCCTTCGTAAAAGTTACATTTGATTTTAGTTGCAGCGTGCTACCCTTTACGGACACTCCTAGTTTTTTGAGCCGACTTTAGGCTATCGTCTTTCCGATTGTCTTGAGGACTTGTTGCCAAGCTACCCTTCATCATCCATTCGTAATATATATCAGCAAGTTTCTCTGGATGCAACACATCTCTTTGTGTTCCAAACTCGACTGCAAGCCGTAAACATTCCAAACGAATCTGTTGATCTGGTGTTATATCATCATCCATGAATATAACCCATCAATTCTTGCATACGTTCAACTGCACGTTGTCTTCCTATAGGATCCTTTCTATTCCAATAGGCGTGTGACTTGTCGTTCATAATCGCATCAACTTCTTGTTGTGCCATTTGTGGTGTGTAAGCTTTGTTTGTAGCATTTTCAGATACAGTATCTTCGCTTGTTACAGTAGACTTAAACTCACCCATAGCAGCAAATGCTTTAATAAAAGCTGGATGATTACCAATTAATGTACCATCTTCTAGCTTCATTTGCAGTAAATCTGTGCCACCAAACTGCTCAACAACATCTTTTGCAGCCGTTACTTTCTGCTCAAAAGCTTGACCCCATTCTCTTTGAAGTTCTGCTGCTGTAGCTTCAGCCTGTTGTTCTGCTTGCTGTTGCATAACTTCTGCACTTTGTGCAACTGAGCTTTTGTAATAATCTAATACACCTTGTGCTTGCTGTGGTGTAAGTCTTAGATTATGTGCAATATCTGCATATTGTTTAGCAATATCTTCAGTAATAACATTACCATCAACAGGAAGCTCATAGCCTTCTGGTGACTCTGGTCTTCCTAATCTACTGTAAATATTATCTAAATCTTCGTCTGTTGGATTCTTAGGCAACGGAACTTTATCACTGCCTATTAATCTTTGTGCGTTAACATAACTTCTAGCCAAGTTACCAACATCTTTGATTGGTGATAAACTTGGATGTTCCCTTAATTCTTCTGGTATCATTTCAATGAAACTGTTACCAGACCCACCTTGTGCAACCTCGGCTGGTGTTTCCAGCGTTGTAGGCTGTACTGGTTCGGCTACCTGTTCAGCAACTTGTTCTGACATATTTACTCCTCTTTCATCATGTTATATATGTGTAGTATTACTGCCCTTTTACCTTCTTCAAAGGCTGTAGCATTGGCATCTCCAGCTACATAACTTGAAGCACGCCAGTTACAGCGTATCTCCAAATCTTCTAAAACCTTTTTACCAGCATTGTTTCCAAAAGCATCTTTATACATTACTTTTAGTTGTGTCATCTGGTCATTCATTTGCACCAACCATTCTTACTGCTTG
>CENJ01079365.1_pt1 | contig 14822 bp, 8 predicted proteins | sample 356161 | NCBI WGS metagenome assembly CENJ01 (sample SAMEA2619531, study PRJEB7988) | marine metagenome | biome: marine biome (ENVO:00000447); feature: surface water layer (ENVO:00002042); material: "saline water (ENVO:00002010), including plankton (ENVO:xxxxxxxx)" | depth 5 m
GTACCCGCTGGCGAAGGTCACTGATTCGTTCGCGCACAGCAGCACATCGGCGCCAAGGTCCACGCCTTGATTCAGCGAATATTCGACATCGAGGTCGTACGTGTACTCGCAATTCGGTGTAGTGATTTGAACGCTGTAGTTCCCAGCTTGGCTGACGTCAAGGGCATTGGCCGTTGTTCCATCGTTCCACAACCACGTTACGGTTCCACTGGACCAGCCCGCATCCACTGCTGCTAAGGCTTCCACCTCGTCCAAGCAGAGCACCACGGGGTCTTCTTCCCATGTGACTGCATAGGTGGGGTGGTGACTGAGTTGAATCTCGTCGCTCGCAGTACACCCCGAGAGCTCCCATTCCAACGTGAGCGTGCCGGTCTCAGCCGTGATGTAGGTCGCTGGGCCAGGAAGACCATTCCAAGCGAACGACAGGTTGGGGTCAAAGCTGGAGTAATCAAAGCTGACCGATTCGTATGGACAGGTGGTCTGGTCGTCACCGAGACTGATCTCGGGAAGGGTGACATTGATGACTTCAACGCTTTCAGTCGCCGTGCAACCGCTGGCGGTTTCTTCCAACGTCAAAGTATATGTTCCGGGGGCGCTCGCGGTGAAGGTTTCGCCTGTGCTGCCATCATCCCATACGCCTGTGATTCCCGAGGGCCAAGGACCGCTGTTCAATGTAACTGCGTTGTCATTGCAAGCGATGGTGTCAAGCGGTAGGTTGGTTGCGGGAAGCTCGGCGACATTGACCTCCACATCGAGGGTGAATTCATCCTCGCAAACGTCCTCGTAGGTGACGGTGTAGGTTTGGCTCTGGTCCAAGCTGGCAATTACCGTGTTGCCAATGGTACTAGACAAGCCAGTTGATGGTGACCAAACGGGATTGAGCGCATAATCCGATATGGTCAACTCTACAGGCTCACCTGCGCACGTGGAAGCAGCTGGTGCGATGACGTCTTCCACTACCTCCCAGTTGGCATTGCATACACGGTGCACATTATCGAGCCCACCGGTCGCTGCGGTGAATCCCCACTTTACTTCGTTTGTGCCGATGATCCCTTCAATATCGACGACTTCAGATAACCGTTCCACGCAATTCCAATACACTTTCATCATTTGTGTGCTCGCATTGTAGGTCACCCGAAGGGCGTATTCAGTATTGTTTTCGATATTACCAAACGAGGTCAATGCGGGAACGGGACCAGCTAGCGCATCCCCAGAATTGTGGTTGACCGCTCCATCACGGTGGATGGCGAGGTGGTCGTACCAGGGGTCTCCATGATTGTTGCCTTGGTAGGTATCCATTTGAACACCAATACTTGGTTCAATTCTTGTTGCGGCATTTCCACCGTACCCCATTCTTCCACCGTTTCCTCCTAAAACAGACGCATCCGAACTCCGAATGACAAATACCATTCCATCCGCGCCGCTGTTGTTCGTGCCGAGGTACACGTCTGCAGTCATCTCCCAGCTCTCAGACACATCGACGGTCCCAAAGTACCAGACTGAACCACGTTGATTATTGGAATTATTCGTTAGGCGGTAACAGCCACCTCCGAGGTTTTGTGCATCCCCGTAGGTTATGCCCAATTGCGCTGTACTGACCAAGGCTGTGGCGGTGAGGGTAAGGAAGAATAACGCCCGAAATAGCCACTTGAATGCCATGTAATTCATATGGCAATTTCGTGATTTATAGGTAAAAATTCCTATCACAACCATCTGCCTGAATTTTCGGTTCTTTGCTGAATACAAAAAATATCTTCTCCATGCGACCCCTGATTCTACTCTTCGTTGCGGTTATGACATCGACTTTCAGTTCGGCGCAAACAACCGCCCCTGTCGAATCAACAAATCCCTCTTATGTCCGATTGGTGATGTTTGATGGAACCTCCCGAATGGGGGAATTGATTGAATCGAGCGATTCGGAGATTGTGATTGAAACAATGCAGTTGGGTGTGGTGCGCGTACCCAAGTACTTGGTGAAGGGCATGTCAACCCTTGCTGCGCGGGAATACGAACTGCTGGCCCAGGCGTTTCAAGGACGTGAAATGGCTCTTAATCCGCAGTCAAGCCGCTACTTCTTCGCGCCTTCAGGCATTCAACTCCGGCAAGGTGATGGGTATTTTCAATCCAACATTGCGCTGAATTCGGTGAGTTTTGGGGTGACCGAAAACATCACAATCGGTGGTCTTCTTTCATTTGTCGGCGCCGGAGGATCCGTCAAAATCGGAAAGCAGTTGAGTCCAAATACCTACGCATCATTCGGCGGCATCGGTTTCATGGATTACTACGGCAATTTCGATCGGCCCATTGGGTTGGTATTTGCCAACATGACGTGGGGAACAGAGGACCGTAACGTCACCATCAACATCGGCACAGGAACCAAAATAGAAGACGGTTTGGGCGAGGTTTTCGCGTACACCACGGACTCCACGGAATATGTTTGGGATCCCGGTCAGTACTACTACTCATACAACATATCGGAATACGACCAAGAGTGGGTCCGTCCTTTGCTGGTTAACATCAGCGCAATGAACCGCATTTCAGAAAACCGCTGGTTCATCACGGAGAACTACTGGGTGCAAAATCTGCGGTACACCACCCGCATTACGGGCGCGAGCCTCATCTCTTCGTACGTGCCCGTCGATAACGGTTTTAATCCCCAGTCCGATGGGTTTGCCATCCTCTCAATGGGCATCCGCAACCTGAGCACGCGCAGCGGTTGGCTATGGGACTACGGGATGGTCGGCGTGCTGGGCGGAGACTTTGGGTTTGCGGCGCCGTGGGTGTCGGCGACCTTGGCCTTTTAGCGGATAATAGCTAATTCGACGTACAGAGAGAGAAGATTTCCAACCCCGCAGCAAATAAAAGAGGGAATAAGTCCATACATTCCGTCTCTACTTTAACTGTAATGAGATACCTTACCCTTACCCTAGCGGCTTTGGCGTTTACCACTGTCAACGCCCAAAACGTTCAGCGCGAAAGTATTCAGGTGGAATACATTAGCCGCCCAAGGGAACCCCTAGCAGACGGTGTGACCACATACAACGTGGTGGTCAAACAATCGTACCGCGATCAGTTCGAAGAGGAACTTCAGCAGTGGGAGATCGACACCCAACTGGCACAAGAGACCTACGCAGCCGAGATGGAGGCCTACAATGCCAAAGGCACCGGTGCAAAGATCTTGGAACGCGCACTACTTGATGAGAAGAAGCCGCAACTCATTCTCCCTCGAAAGCCGGTAGCAATGGAGCGTGTGTTTGAGCCTGGCCTCATAAGCTCCAAGATTGTTATGGAAGGGATGACCCGAATGGATGATGGTGCGGTGGTTACCATCGAAATTCTGAACTATGAATCCTCTGATCCAGAAGATGCTCGGCGGGAGTCAAGGGATAAAGAGGGTAACATCTCATATAAGTACTATCGAACGATGAAGTACCGACAGCCGATTCGATTTACGCTGGAGCTTCCCGACGGATCCATCGTTATCGATGAAGTGCTGACATCCTCAGAGGATTTCACGAACTATACCTCGGACAAATACACGAGTAAGTCTGCCCTGAACAAGGCGTGGGACCAAATGGCAGTTAATAATCGATTAAGCCAGATGTCTGTGGAGGCGGGCTGTATCGCTATCAAGAGCATCCTAAACGACCGATTCTGCTTCTCGAAGAAGATCCGTCCCATGACCATTTACCACGCCAAGACGAAGAAGAAGGTGGATTACACGGACTTGAACAACGCCGCATTGGACATGAAAATGGCCATGGAGAAATACATCGACAGGCCAGAAGAAGCGGCGGCAGGTATCCTTACGTGTGTTGCGGTTTGGGAGCAGGTACTGACCGAAGCCGATTTTGAGAACAAAAAGGCCCGCATCAACCGCAAAATGGCAGGGCTGCTCTACCTCAACCTCATCAACGCCAACATCTGGCTCGAGGATTACGATCGGGTTGACGCATTGTTCGATGAAATGCGCCGCCTCGACACCAAGAAGAGCGCCGAAGGTACAGCCGACGGGTTGGACACCTTCTCAGAGGACCAGCGCCGCCGGAAGGAGATCAATTCTTGATCCCGCTGGCGGTTCAGCCGCCGCGCTGAACGATTAACTTTTCTCGGATTGGCCCGGAGTGCACGATGTAGATGCCTTCGGGCCAATTTCGTAGGTCGAGTGTTGCGATGCCGTCGGCTCCAGCCGTCGTGGTTTGGACGAGTTCCCCATGCGCACTGAAGGCGCGCACTGTGGCGCCGGGTTGGACCTGGATGAACGCCCGCTCATGGGCCGGATTCGGGTAAATGGTTGGCCGGCTGGCTTCCACCGCCTCCACTGCCATGGTGCCAAGCCCCTCCACATACGTTTCTCCTGCCATGATGCTGCAGCCATCAAAGTACACCGTTGCCGAGTAATTTCCAGAGAATTCTGGCCACCAGCCGGTGCCCATGCCCACCGTGACTCCATCCAAGTGCCACGCGATGGAATCGGCATAAGGCACGTTGCTTGTAGTCACTGATAAACCCGCATCGCCGGCTTCAACGGTGGCGCTCGCGTCCTCCGGGCAGGGGATGAAATGCGCTTGGTACAAATCGTCTGTGAACAGCGGGATGGTGTTCAGCTTGATGAATTGCTCCATTTCTCCGCTGGCAATGTGCTGGTTGGTTTCCCATTTTTCAAAAAGGTAGCCGGGCTGGGCGATAGCTTCAATTTCGACGGGAACGTTTTCGAAATAGATCCCATCCCACGGCAGTGGACCGGGCGTGATCGTGTTGATGCGCACTAAACCTGACATCGCGGGGACCACATCGAGTGAGCATTCGTAAGGGTTGGGTAAATTAAAACTCTGCATCAGGTGGTTGCGCGACGTATTCACCCTGCTTTGGTTGTGGGTCACCATCGCATTGATGCTGTTCAGCCACGACCCCATTGATGGCGGTGAATCCCACCGGTTGATGTGGTGGGGCATAGCCGTTTCGATGGCGTCAACTGCAATGTTGGTCTCGACGGAAAAGGCCCACGGCTGAAAAATGGTGTTCACGAGGTCAGCATACCGGTTGATGAACCGCCTTCGGAAAGGAGCGTTGTTCAAGACGTGGTCGAACAACTCACTGTGTACGCTGGAAAATCCGGGGTTACGTGCCGATTCGATGTAATTGTCGTAGATGCTTCCGCCAAAGAAGCCAAACCCTGCATCGGTGTCGTAAAGTAAATAGGTCCAGCGGCCCTCGGAGGAGGGACGGAAAACCTTGACGTTGTTCAGGCCCCAAGCGATGCCCATCCAATCCATATTTTGGATGTACGTCTCGAAAACAAAATAATCAATGTAATTATCGACGTCGAAAAGCGATTCAAACAAAGGCAGGAAGGATAAACTCATCGTCGAGGTGGACTGCAACACGTTAATGTCCGTGTAGAAGGCATCGTCGGACCCTGCTAGCGATCCTTGGGGACCGATGAGATCCACGTCATCCGTCGACACGTCATAGTCGTAGGCGATACTGTGTTCGTCGTACTTCTCACGTGCACCGTACAACCCCCAGTATTCACCGTTCAAGTAGAGGTGGGCAGGTTGCCAAGCGCCTGCCACATTTTGGGTTTGCATCGCAATGCGGTTGATCAAGGCATCCTGCATTTTGGTCGCCCAGCTGTGCTGCCCGCCGTTCCGCAAGTTTATGTTGTTGAAGGTGACGCTTTCGGGCTTGTCGGGAAACAGCGGCCACTCCAGGTTGCCGGTGTATTCGTTTTTGAAATCCAACCGGAACGATCGCTGTGGCTCCGCGCGCGACCAGCCGCCGTGGATTTCGAGGTCCATGTTTTCCCGCAGCTGCAGCGTGCCGTCGGCATCAAAAAACTGCATGCGGGCGAACCGGGACCAAGGCTCCCAGAAGTTGGCACCGAAGTGGGGATAATCATTCGCCGCATTGGGTCCCATGACGTAGATGCCGGTATTCCAATCCCAGAGGTCGGCTTCGTTCACGAGGATGGAGAACGTCGGAATGTCCGGATCAAATTCATCGATGATGTAGACCTCATCTTGCACATCGCTCGGCAATTCTTCGTTTCCGTCGTCCCAGACCCGAACGCTCAAGCAAGTGGTCGCATCGAAGAGCAAGCCTCCATCAGGAAAGACCGGGGACAAAGTAGTCGGGAGGTCGCCGTTGGTGGTGTAGCGTGCAGTGTAGCCCGCGGTTGCCCCCGCAATACTCACCGCGAGTTCACCGTCGTACCAGCCCGAAGGAACGGTTAGACTCGGTGCAGAAGCGATGCCGGTGTAGCACATCGTTCCTTGGTTGGCTTCACCCGGGGTGGGCGCGTCGAAAATGCACCAGTCCTCGGTCTCGCCCTCGAGGCGTCCCACCGAGTACCCTGCTTCCAGGTCGGGGTGGATCGGCAGGGCATCGACCACGTCGCCATCGGCATTGCTGAGCACGACGGACTCGCCGGTGCTGAGCTGGTACGGCACGTGGCAGTACCCTTCAAATTCCGGCCACCACGTTGGCGGCTGCGACCAGGCTTCGAGCTCGCCGTCCTTACGAGTCAATCCCAAAAACGGACGGATGCTCAAGTCCGATGATTCCGCATTGAAGTTGTGCACTTGAACCGAAAACACATTGGTGCCCTCGACCAGCCAGGGCTCGAATTCTTCAGCTCTCCAGATGTACTGTTCGGGTTGGCCGCCAGCGTAAAGCACGGCTTCGGTGTAGGCTGTGGCGAAATCTCCGGCGACGCCTGCGACGCCCGCCATGTTGGACGAACGGGCGATTTCAATGCCATTCAAAAAAGCGATGTACCCATCGTCGTAGTCGATTGCAAGGGACAAGTAGCCGTAATCTTCGTTGCTCGCTACATCGAATTCCTTCCGCAAGAAGATGCAGTCGGCATTGGGAACGATGGTCACATCGTCGTTGTCCCCGTATCCAAAACCACCCACTCCGGTGAACCAGGAGGAGGCATCAAAACCCGGTAACCGCCAGTCGTCGGCAAAGGGGGGCGTCGGCACGGCGTACTGCCATTGATCGCCTTCGACGGCCGGACAGCGCCAGTTTTCAGGCAGGTAGGTGCGGTCTTCGCCGGAAGCGAGGATTAGGAGCCGTTCACCAGCATCCAAGGTGATGTTCGGCAACGGCACTGCGCCGTTCGTTCCGAAACCGTCATTGAGCGTGAAACCGCCCAATTCGATTCCTTGCCCGCCGTCGTTACGCAGCTCAATCCAATCCGATGCATCGCCTTGGATGTCGGTGACACCATTGTGGGCAGATACTTCCGAGATGGTCAACTGCGCGCCGGCCGCGTGCGCCGCCAGCAAGCCAGTAAACGCCAGTACAGTCTTCAACCAATGCATGGGATGAAGATACGCCGCACGTGGACTGGATGGGAGGTGGGAGTCAAAATTTGGGAACAAGCAGGTGTGTAGAGCTGTCACACACGATCATTAACTTGGTATTTTCAGCCCCATGCATCGTTTTCAAATCGTGATCGTTCTCTCGTTGTTGGCTTTCAGCCTGCCTGCTTGTTTTGACGGAGATGGAGAACGCGAAGAATACGCCGTCGATGGGCCGATGCTGCAGGTGTTGGGAACCCTTCAGGATGGCGGTGCGCCCCACATCGGGTGCGACCGACCGTGCTGCCGCAACTTGTTTTTGCGACCGGCGACAGACCGGAAAGTCGTCTGCCTGGGAGTGACGGACACCAACGCGGACGGTGAAAGCGTTGGGGCCATGTTCGAGTCGACCCCAGACTTTCCATCTCAGCTCCAAGCTTTCCAATCCGCCCAGGACATCCCGCTCGACCGGTTGTCCGTGTTTTTGACCCATGCCCACATCGGCCACTACAGCGGGTTGATGTTCCTGGGGCGCGAAGCGTTGGGGGCGAACAATGTGGACGTTTGGGCCATGCCCCGCTTCCGTGAATTCTTGACCACGAACGGTCCGTGGAGCCAGTTGGTGGAGTTGGGAAACATCCGGTTGAACAGCCTGACCGAGCTGCAGCCCGTTTCGATCGGTGAATCCGTTCGGGTGGTGCCCCTTCGCGTTCCGCACCGGGACGAATACTCTGAGACCGTAGGTTACCGGATCGAGGGTCCGCGCCATGCGGCCTTGTTCATTCCGGACATCAACAAATGGGAGCAGTGGGAGCGCGCCCTCGAAGAGGAGCTGGCGAAGGTGGATTACGCTTTTCTCGATGCGACGTTTTACGATGCTGAGGAGGTGGGATACCGGGACATGGCGGAAATTCCGCATCCGTTCATGGTGGAGTCGATGGAGCGCCTTGGGGGGGTGCCTTCATCCGAAAAAACCAAGGTGTACTTCATCCACCTCAACCACACCAACCCGTGCTTGGACACCACGTCACAGGCGTATCGGACTGTGGTGGCATCCGGTTTTCATGTTGCTCGCTTTGGACAAACCCTCCCTTTGTGAGGTCAGTGTTTTAATTGCCTTGCATATTTTCAGCACCATCACCCTCGAGGGCGAAACACTGTACCCGCCGAACGGCGACCCGGTGCTAACGTTGACCGGTTCGTTCAGTTTGCTGCGCTGAATCAGCGAACAATCAACCGCGCAGGCAGGCTTTCGCCGTACTGTACGAGGTAAATCCCAGGATTCAAGTGACCGATGTCGAGGCGCGTGGTCTGTGCCGTGATCTGGCGTTCCAACACCAACCGGCCACTCGCGTCCCGAAGCTGCAGCCATGTGCCCGAGACGTCTTCAACCGCAACAGTCAGTTGGTCGGCCGCAGGGTTGGGATAGAGGGTGCATGCTGTTTGCATCGTCGCCGCTTCGGTGATGCCGACGCCCATACCGTTCAACAATCCAGTGAATTCCTGGTAGTACAGGTTCGCCACGCGTTCGTCGTGAATGACCAGTGTGTTCTCGTCATTGGTCGTCTCGGCCGTGGTGGACCAGTTGTGCGAACCGGTGACAACCGTCGGATCGGAAAGGGCTTGGCTGTGGTCGACAATGGCGTATTTGTGGTGCAACTGGCCGGAGATGCCTTGGTGCGAATAGATCTCAATGCCCGCATCGAGCAACGTCTCGTATTCCGAGCCGGTATCATTGATATTCTCCATCGCACCGACCGGATTGATGAACAAACTCGATCCTGCGTCCACAACGGCCGCCCCCAAGTCATTTCGCGTGAAGCTTAATACAGCGAAATTCAGGTCGTAGTCTGTTGACTCGATGGCGTTGAGGATGGCAGAAGTCGTTCCGTCGGTGGGTGAGAAGTACAACTCCACGGGGCTGCCGCCGATGAGGAAGCGACGGGGCGTGTTGATGGACTTGGATGCACCGAACTTAGCGTTCGAAGGGTCAGGCTCCATGCCCGTAGATCCCCACATCTCTTCGAATTCCAAGGTGTACGCACGGGCCAAACTCTGGTCGCCCAAGATGATGACGTTGTTGGGGTCGGTGTTGAGGTTGCCGGTGGTGAAGTTGGTCGAACCGGTGAGGACAAAGGCGTTCTGCGCGTCGTCGCGGTCGCCCACGATGAATTTGTTGTGCATCCCGCTGCCCATGCCGTCGGTGCGGAAATGGATGGGCATGCTGTCGTCGATGGCGCTCAAGCCCAAATTGGCATTCTGTCCTTCGGCGATGTAACGCACTTGCACGCCGTTGGCGATGGCCGTGTTGATGGCCTGCTCGATGGCGGAGTTGTTGATATTGTACGCCGCGATGTCCAGCGTGTTTTGCGCCGAAGTGATGTAGGCCGCGATGGTATCGTTGGTATTGGTGCCCAATGCCTGTGCCTGCTCAATGGTCGCTACGCTGTTGTCCACCTGGGTGGTGAAGTAGGCGCGGATGTAGCCCGGCGATTCCGAAACGGTCGCGTACGGGCGGATGGTCGAAGCGGTCGAATCTTCGCCCGCAATGGAAATGACACGGGCGTAGTAAATGGTGCCCGGCTCCAGGCCTTCCAAGGTCATTTGGTGTTCCAAGACTTGCATGTCATCGACGACCTCCATGCCGAGGTCGGGAGTGAGTCCGTATTCTACGTGTGAATCTCCCAGTACGTCCGTGTTCCACACGAGATCGAAGCTGGTGGTGGTGATGTTGATTTGGTCCACTTGGGTGCTCAAGTTGATGGCAGACGTGGGAACGAGGTCCCCGCTGCCGCGCGGAAGCAGTTGGTAACCGCCCACCCCGTCGAACGTAAACTGGGAAACCACGCCGTAGAGGTCTACCTCGCCTGCGGGCAACACCTGCCCAACGAGTTCGTTGTCGTTGCGCACGTAGATGATGCCGTCTTCGCCGGCTGCCGTAAAGCTGAACGTGCTGTTGCCGGTGATCATCGTGCCTCCATTGGTGAACACGACGTCCGGGATGTAAGCCAACTCACCCTCCATACTTTCGTTCATGTCGTTCGGCGTGATGGTCTGGAAAGCAGGCAATTCGTTGCCGGTTGAAAGGACCGTGACATCGGTGATGCCATCGGGACCTACCTCGAGGAGTCCGTTGTATTCGCTGAGCGCTCCGGTCATGGTCAATTCGTCGCCTGGCTGCGGGTCGGGCCAACCGTTTTGCGTCCATTGCCCACCGGGGTACAATGCGATGCCGGCGGTTTCATCTTGAAGGTAGCGGACGATGCCGAGGTTGCCGTCGGAGGTCACGATGCCCGTGACGGTGACGGTTTGACCGACGCTGTAATTGGTGCGCGCGTCGAGGATGTCCGTTTGGCCCCAAGCGGTGAATGCCGCGAGGCAGAGGAGGGAGGTCAGGAGGTTTTTCATGCGGTTATGCGTTAGAATCGGATGCGGATGCTGAGGTTGGTGCGGAAGCCGTAGCCCATGTAGACACTGGCAGATCCGGCATCGAAGTTGTTTTCACTGAAGGCGTATTTGCGGTCGGGATTGGTGAAGTACCACTCGCCGTACGCATCGTTGTTTTGGGCGTTGCTCAGGTAAACGGTATTCAAAATGTTGAACGCGCTCAGGCGCACGTCCATGTTCGTCTCGTTCACGGTGAAGTTGTAACCGGCGTGGAGGTCGAGGAGGCCGTACGTCGGAATTTGCCACGACTGACGGCCCTCGTTTTCGCCGTTCAAGCTGAAGGGGTCAAAATCCGCATAGTGGCGGCTGAACACCGTGTAGCGTGGCTTGATGTAGATGTTCTTGTAGCTGTACTTCAATGAAACGCTGTACTGGCTTTGTGGCGAATCGCCTACCGATACGCCTTCTGCGTTGTACTGCACGACAGCTGGATTGCCCTCGGCATCGATGTACGGGAGGTTGCTGTCGTCATCCAGCAGCACAAGGCTGTCCTCGGAACTGGTCCAACGCCAGTCGCCCAGGCTGATGTACCCTTCCAAGGTCAGCGACGGATGCACCCGCCAAGCGACATCGGTTTCAATTCCTTTGTGCAGTGCGCTCATCGAATTCACGTTGGCGCGAACGATGTCGCCTTCGACGGTTTCGAAGCGGAGGAGCGATTGCAACGGGCGGTTTTGCCAATCCGTGTAGTAGGCGTTGACGTTCACACTGAACGGGAACTTGCTGTAGCTGTAGCCCCATTCCACGGAATTGATGCGCTCGTTTTCGGTGTTCTCGACGAAGTTATTTTCGAAGTCCACCACGTTGCGGAAGACCGGCGTTCGGTTAAGGTGACCTAGGTTGACAAACGTATTGGCGTACTCGCTCAGGTTGTAGTTGCCCCCGGTTTTGATGGTGTACCCAGGAATCCATTTCCAACCGCTCGTCGTGAACTGGCCGTCCTCTTGGAGCTCGGCGAAGTAGTCGACGCTCTTGTACCCTTGGGTCACGGCACTGACATTGAGGAAGGCGTTCCACAAATACCCTTTGTACTCGAGCAATGCAAAGGCACCGCCCCAACGTACAAACGCGTCGTTGTGGTAGCCGATTTTGTCCCCGACAAAGCGCATGTTCGTTGAGGCGTTGGCATTGCGGGTATCCACAAAGTAATCTCCTCCGAGCAAATCAAAGACTTCGGAGTAGTGCTCGCCTTGGTACGTGCGGAAATCAACACCGCCCGACAGGGTCAATGACTCCGACGTTTCGTGGCGGAAGGTGGAGAGTACACCGTACCAGTAGTGGTTGTTGAAGAGTTTGCGCAGGATGCGCCCGGACTTCAACAAAGAGTCGCTGTACGTCGGGTCGATGGGCGGGCCGAACAGGCCACCGATGGTGTTGGAGTTGTAAAATTTCTGGAAGTCGACTTGCCCGTCTGGCGTATAGTCGCCGCCGCCGAGGCTGTTTTCCAACCGCGTACCTCCGCCGTAGCCGTAACTCGCGTAGGCCATGTTAGAGATATACAACTTGTCGGAGACGCGCCAACTGTGCCGCAAAGAAAAAAGCGGCTTGTGGTACTTGTTCTGGCGCTCGTACAAAATTTCATTGTTGAGCATGCCCCAGTGCACATTGTAGTTGTCGCCGTAGCTCACAAGTCCCGTTGTATCGATGAAGTCCGTGGCGGAGACTTCCTCCTCGAAGTCGTCGGCTGAGTTGTACCCGTACAAGGCATTCAGGCTGTCGTAGGCGGCCAACTCTTCCTGTTGCAACAAGGTGCCATCGTTGAAGATCGCATCGTAGGCCACGCTGTACCCGCGCAGCCGCTCGTAGTCTGCCTCGCTGCCGGAGAACAACGATCGCGCAAAGTCCTTGTTGTGGGTGGCGATGCGCTGCTGATAGCCGCGGGAGGCATTTACTGAAGGCGAGCCGGTCGCGCTGATGGAGAGGGTGTGGTTGCCGAGGGCCTTTTGAATTTTCACGTAGTAGAAAAAGGCCCGGTTGTAATCCTGTTGGAAGTAACCTTGGCGGTTTTGGAAGCTGCCGGCGAGGGTGTAGCCCCAGCCGCCGTCGAGCCGGCCGGAGGTGTGGCCGAGGGACGTTCGGGTGAAACCGAAGCTGCCGATCTCTTGCTTGACCGACGTCTTGCGCGATGATTCAATGCCAGAGGTGACGATGTTGACGGTTCCACCGATGGCAGGCAGGGCGAGCTTGGAGGCGCCGAGGCCGCGCTGGACCTGCATGGTTTGGGTCACCAAATCCAACCCAAACCAGTTGTTCCAAAATACCGCCCCGCTTTCCATGTCGTTGACGGGAATGCCGTCGACCAACACCGAGACGTTCCGCTGCTTGAAGCCGCGAATGGAAATCGAAGGGCCGTTGTCGTCTGATCCCGCTTGGGTGGCATAAACGCCGGGCGTGCTGTTCAAAATCATCGGGATGGGCTGTGAACCCAATTCCTCTTGAATCTGAACCGGTTTGATGTTCGAGAAAGCGACGGGCGTTTCGCGCTCAATGGCAACGTCGGCAATGACTTCGGCCTCTTGCAAAACGATGGTGCTCAGCTTGAAGTTGGCCTGCACGAGCGCACGGTTCACGGTGACAGAGCGGGTTTGACTCTCGTAGCCGATGTATTGGACGGTGATGTCGTAAGCACCGTAGGGGAGGTCCAGCGTGTACGCGCCATCGAAATCGGTGGCCACGCCGGTACCGTTCACCAGCACGCTTGCTTGGATCAGGGTTTCACCGGTAATGGCATCCGACACCACGCCGGTGATTTTACCGGTTTGCGCCCATGACGCTGCACTCAGCCAAAGGGCCAAGCCTGCAATTGCCAATCGCTTCATCAACTGCTTATTGAATCACCACGCGGTGGGCGAAGGTGCGCCCTTGGGTGAGGTGGATGTTCACGAAGTAGATTCCGCTAGCGAGGTCGGTCAACGCAAATTCACGCACGGCTTGGGCCATGTTTTCATCACGCAACAGCTGTCCGGTTGCGGTGTAGACGGTGACGCGTTGGATGGCTTCGGTGGCCGAGAGGGTCAAATTCCCGTCGGCAGAAGGGTTGGGGAATACAGCGGTCTCAACGGCTGGCAACTCCTCCAATTGGTTCGGACTGCAAGCACAGCTGTGCATGCCGAGTCCATCCCAGGTGTTGACCACGAGGGTGTCCCACTCGAGGAAGGTGTTGAAGCTGACCGGAGGAACAGTAACGCCCTGCATCACATCGTACTTGCGGCGGAGCGTGTGGTTCGAGGTCAACCAGGTGGCACCGTCACCGATGTCGATGTAGCCGTTGGCTTCGTCGTTGGTCCATGCTACGCCGGGGTCTTCACCGGGCTTGCCGAAAATGTCCACCACCGTGGCTTCGTTCTTAACCAAAACGAGCGCGTCATCGCCGTTCATGTAGGTTGGAGCGGGGTACGGGTTGTCCAATTGATCGGCATAGGCCTGCATCGCGGGATCGCAGGCCGGAGAAGTCGCGCCACCACCCAAGTCCACGTCTTCGGTTTGGCCATTGACCAAGACCCACGTGCCATGGGGTTCGATGGTGCCGATGAGGTCGGTCCAATCCGTTGCAGTTCCTTCTCCGTTGCTCCAGCGCTGCAGCTGGTAAGCAGCGAGGTCGATGGCTTCGCCGGTGGGGTTGTAGAACTCCACGCCTTTGTTGTTGCCCGTGCCTTCGCAGTACTCGGAAATGAAAATTTCAGTGCATTGCGCTTGCACCAGAGCGGGCAGGGTCAAGGCCAATGCCAATTGGAGGAAAGTGAATCGCATGTGAATTGGTGTTTGTGAAAATCGTTGCAATTTAACCGGGAATTGCCCAAAAACGATGAGAACAATTGAGTTTGAAGATGTGAGGGACCGTTGCCTGTCCAAAGCCCACGTCACCGAGGAATTTCCTTTTGACCAAAACACGTGCGTGTGGAAGGTGGCGGGCAAGGTGTTTGCCTTGGCAGACATCGATGCGTTCGACGGTGTTACGCTCAAATGCGAGCCCGAATACGCGATAGAATTGCGCGAACAACACACGGGCATCATCGGGGGCTACCACGCCAACAAAAAGCACTGGAATACCGTCCGGTCAGAGGC
>CENJ01034895.1_pt1 | contig 14808 bp, 10 predicted proteins | sample 356161 | NCBI WGS metagenome assembly CENJ01 (sample SAMEA2619531, study PRJEB7988) | marine metagenome | biome: marine biome (ENVO:00000447); feature: surface water layer (ENVO:00002042); material: "saline water (ENVO:00002010), including plankton (ENVO:xxxxxxxx)" | depth 5 m
GGAGGACCTACAAGCTCCGGTCGATGAACTGTTCCTGGAACTGGAACGGGAACCGATCTCGGCCGCATCCCTCGGACAGGTCCACAGAGGCGTTCTGAACAACGGAGAACGGGTCGCTGTGAAAGTTCAGCGCCCCGGCTTGCGCGAGCAGATCACACTCGATCTCTACATCGTCCGAAACATCGCCTCCTGGTTGAACAGCAACATCGGACTGATCCGGAGTGATCTGGTCGCCTTGATTGATGAGCTCGGCAAGCGGGTGTTTGAGGAAATGGATTACCTCAACGAAGCAGCAAATGCTGAACAGTTCCGTGAACTTCACAGCCACAACCCTCGCATCGCCGTTCCCCGGATTCATCAGGAGGCAACCAGCCGTCGCGTGCTGACCATGGAATGGATCGACGGAGTCAAGCTCACCAACCTCGAAGCCGTTCGCGACATGGGTGTCAACCCTGACGACATGGTTGAAGTTGGGGTGAACTGCAGTCTTCAGCAACTGCTGGAGCATGGTTTCTTCCATGCTGATCCCCATCCTGGAAACCTTCTGGCGCTCGAAGACGGTCGACTCTGTTATCTGGACTTCGGGATGATGAGTGAAGTCAGTCGTGAATCAAGAACAGGCTTGATCCAAGCAGTGGTGCATCTTGTTAATAGAAATTTCAACAAGCTTTCTAAAGATTTTGTTACCCTTGGATTTCTTGCTAAAGATGTCAATCTCGAGCCAATTGTACCCGCCTTTGAATCGGTTTTCAGTCAAGCAATAGAGATGGGTGTCAACAGAATGGATTTTAAAAGCGTGACAGACGATATGTCCGGTGTGATGTACAAGTTCCCCTTCCGAGTTCCCCCCTATTACGCGCTGATCATCCGTTCACTCGTCACTCTTGAAGGGATCGCTCTGAGCGTGGACCCCGACTTCAAGATCCTCGGCGCCGCCTATCCCTACTTCGCTCGCAGGTTGATGGAAGATCCGGATCCTCAGCTGCGACAGAGCCTCAAGGAAATGCTCTTCGATGGAGAGATCTTCCGCTGGACACGCCTCGAAAACCTGGTCTCCAGTGCTGCCAGTCAGACCGACCTTGACCTGGACACACTCCTCGACCAACTTCTCGACTTCCTGTTCTCGTCGAAGGGTGGTCTGCTGCGGGAGCAGCTGGTGGATGCCACGGTGCAACGTCTTGACGACTTCGGATGGCTCACGATGCAGCGCCTGGGCCAACGGCTGCCAAAACGTCTGCAGCCTCCTGGAATGTCGGCCAACAGGTCGATCCAGAACGATCCGTTGCTCCAGCTCGAACCGATCCGTCAACTGATCGGCGTTCTGCAATCTCTACCGGGGTTCAGCCCTGATCTACTGATGAAACGCCTTCCCAGAATCATCAATGAGCCCGACGCACGCCGGATGGGCCTACAGGTGGCGCAGGGTCTGGCCGAACGGGGAGTTGTCCGCCTCGTGCGAGTCGCCGCTGGAGTTCCCGCTTAGGTTTTCTCAAAATAAAGCAGTGATGGTCAGCCTCCGGAGATGCCGTCGATCCGTGTTCGGGTTTGTCGCAGCAACCGGTCTCGCAATCGGTTGTCCAACGCCAAAGGCGATGGCCGCAGTGGACATTGCTCTTGTTTCCGGAGGATTCCGACGCTCGATTCCCGTCAAGGAAGTCGAGCATCTTGCCGAAACCGGTGAAGCCATCGGTCTGCTGGACGATCTGCTGACGATCTCCGGACAGAAACCCGAGGACGTCGCGAAGTTACTCAATCAGAAACTGGAGCTTCCACTTGTCTTGACCAGCCGGCTGATCAACACCCGGATCGGAGATGCCATCGTCCGTCGTGTCGGCAAGATCATTTATCCGATCTATTCGCCGTCTCCTGATGTCAGCGTCCCTGCCATCCGTGCCGGTGTGATCAATGGATTGCAGGAAGATGGCGGCCTGACAGCTGTCAATTTCCTGAAGTCGTATCCCAACGAGGTGATGGCTGTGAATCTTCCGGCACTGTTTGCAGTCATTGAGAAAGCACAGTCCATCGCTGGCCTCGTGCAGTTCTTCTCAGACTCACCGCTGGACGGTCTGAAGGATGGAAAACCCTGAGGTCTCTGAGCCCTGACACTTAGATTCCGGCTCAGGTAATCAGCGATCCGGTGACCTTCGTTCAGAACCTCCGTCGACGATTCGCCGATACGCCGGTGATGCAGGACTGGCCTGGGCTGATCGAGGCTTACCGGGCCTGGTTGCCAGTCAGCAGGTCGACACCGGTGATCACACTGCGGGAGGGCGCCACACCACTGATTCCGGTGCCGTCCGTTGCCGAACGCATCGGCAGGGGTGTGACCGTCCATGTCAAGTACGACGGCCTGAATCCAACCGGCTCCTTCAAAGACCGCGGCATGACCATGGCCATCAGCAAGGCCAAGGAAGCCGGCTGTGAAGCCGTGATCTGCGCCAGCACCGGAAATACATCGGCCGCCGCAGCGGCCTATGCCCGTCGGGGAGGCATGCGCGCATTCGTCTTGATCCCTGACGGCTACGTCGCCCAGGGAAAGCTGGCCCAGGCTCTTGTGTACGGAGCAGAAGTGCTGGCGATCCGCGGCAACTTCGACAGAGCCCTCGACATCGTTCGGGAAGCGGCGGAGAAGTACCCCGTGACCCTGGTGAATTCCGTCAATCCCTACCGGCTGCAGGGTCAGAAGACCGCTGCTTTCGAGATCGTCGATGCCCTCGGGGAAGCACCCGACTGGTTGTGCATCCCGATGGGGAATGCAGGGAACATCACCGCGTACTGGATGGGATTTCAGGAATACCAGCAGGCAGGCCACAGCCGGAAGCTGCCGAGAATGATGGGTTTTCAGGCCAGTGGATCAGCCCCTCTTGTGCATGGGACAACCGTGAAAGAGCCCGAAACACTCGCCACGGCGATCCGGATCGGAAATCCCGTGAACCGCGACAAGGCCATCGCAGCCCGTCAGGCGAGCAACGGGGCCTTTCTGGACGTCACCGATGCGGAAATCATTGATGCCTACAAGCTGCTGGGTGGAGAGGAAGGAATCTTCTGCGAACCGGCGAGCGCCGCTTCGGTGGCAGGTCTGCTGAAACGACGCGATGAAGTCCCGACAGGAGCCAATGTCGTCTGCGTTCTGACCGGCAACGGCCTCAAGGATCCCGACTGCGCGATCAACAACAACGACGCTGCCTTCCACACGGATCTGGACCCTGATCTGGCCACGGTTGCCGACGTCATGGGGCTCTGAAGCGGTAGACAATCGCCAAAGCGCCTGAGGACAACCGCCCAAAACACTCTTCAGAACCTGGGGAAAGAGAACCTCTGTTGGAGCGTCCGCTCAACGGAGGTTTTTTCACGGCCTGTGAACAAGTGGAAAACCGCTGTTCATCCCACAGGCGTCGAATTGTTCTCACCAGCCATTGAGCTCCAAAACCCCAGACGAAGACTGCCATCGATCCGAGATTTCCCCATTCCCACAGCCCCTACGACGGCTGTTTTTCATTTGTTCTTCTTCTTTTTTGAATAGAACAGCCGAAGAGCACGCGGATGGAATCACGGCATTGCACTTCCCTCAACGCTGTGAAACGGTGGGGCACCTCCACGACACGTTCAGGCCTGCAGCACGATGAAAGTGGTCTGTTCCCAGTCCGAGCTGAATGCCGCTCTTCAGCTGGTCAGCCGTGCGGTCGCCACGCGACCGACGCATCCGGTGCTGGCCAATGTGCTGCTGACAGCCGATGCCGGCAGCAATCGCCTCAGCCTCACAGGTTTTGATCTCAACCTCGGCATTCAGACCTCTCTGGCAGCGAGCATCGACAGCAGCGGCGCGATCACCCTTCCGGCCCGGCTTCTGGGAGAGATCGTCTCCCGCCTCTCAAGCGACAGTCCGATCACCCTGGCCACGGATGACGCCGGGGAACAGGTGGAACTCACCAGCCTGAGTGGCTCGTATCAGATGCGGGGAATGCCGGCAGACGACTATCCCGATCTGCCGATGGTCGAAAGCGGACAGCCGCTGAAACTGCAGGCATCCGGTCTGGTTCAGGCCCTCAAAGGCACCCTGTTCGCGAGCAGTGCCGATGAAGCTAAGCAGCTGCTGACAGGAGTCCATCTCCGATTCACCCAAAAGTCCCTCGAAGCGGCGGCAACCGATGGGCATCGGCTCGCCGTTCTGGAGGTGGACGATGCCCTTCATGATGCTGCTCCCTCTGATGACCCCGAGTCGGAAGGTTTCGCCGTCACTCTTCCCGCCCGCTCTCTGCGGGAGGTGGAGCGACTGATGGCAGGCTGGCGATCAGAGGAGCCGGTGAGTCTGTTCTGCGATCGCGGGCAGGTGGTGTTCCTGGCTGCTGATCAGATGGTCACCAGCCGCACGCTGGAAGGCACATATCCCAATTACCGGCAGCTGATTCCGGATGGATTCACGCGAACCATCAGTCTTGATCGCCGTGCTCTGATCGCCGCCCTGGAGCGGATCGCTGTTCTGGCGGATCAGCACAACAATGTCGTCAAATTCAGTACCCAACCTGATGATGGAGTGGTCCAGCTCAGTGCTGATGCTCAGGATGTGGGCAGGGGATCCGAGTCGCTTCCAGCCACGTTGACCGGTGATGCCATGCAGATCGCCTTCAACGTTCGCTACCTGCTGGATGGTCTCAAGGCTCTCGGCACTGATCAGGTGGTTCTTCACTGCAATGCACCGACAACTCCTGCGGTGCTCAAGCCGGAAGGTGAAACTGAGAGCTTCACCTATCTGGTGATGCCCGTTCAGATCCGTTCCTGACTTGAGTCTTCCCGACCAGCTTCTGCTCAGCGATCTTCTGAATCACACCGTCCGCTGTGATCGTGGGCTTGATCACGGCCCCGGTGTGATGGTGTGGATGCATCCACCGGTGCATCGTCTGCTCGGCTGGGTCAGCCGGCCATCGGCGTTACGGCTCAGCCGTGATGTCTGGAGGCTTGATCAATGCTGTGGATTCACAGATCAGCAGGTGTTCGTGCGGGGGGATCCTTCCGTCAGTGATCAGGCCACCCTTGATCGGCTTCCGACGCTGATCGATGCGGATCTGATCAACCGTCATGGTGATCGGTTGGGCACTCTGGTGGATCTCAGTTTCACAACGGCAACCGGAGCGATCCGCGAGTACCTCGTTGCCCGCAGTGATCCACGCCTGCCCGGCAGCTCCCGCTGGCGGCTGACTCCGGATCGCATTCTTGATCAGCGTCCCGGTGTGGTTTCCACAGGGCTCACCACACTGGAGGATCTGCCTCTGCATCGGTCCAGTCTTCGCCAGGACCTGCTGCAACGCACGCAGCGATGGCGTGATCAGCTGCGTCAGATGGGAGATCGGGCCGGCGACAGGCTTGAGGGTTGGCTTGATGAGCCTCCCTGGCAGGAGGAGGGTTCACCGGCATCAGCACCATCCAGGTCCCGCCTGGACGACGCTGATCCTCTCGAGGATTGGGAGGATGAACTCTGGAATCAACCTCAGCCGTCGCGTCGCAAGGACCGGGATGAGGATCCCTGGGTCTGAGCGGCTGACGCATGGTCGGCAACACTGGTGCAAGGTGCTCTCAGACTGGTGGTCGCTGCTCCCGATGCCCCTGGATACGACATTGCTGAAGCGGTGCGGGCCGAGGGACTGAAGCCCAGAGACTGGGAGGAGATCTGCAAACGTCTGGGGCGAGCTCCGAACCGAGCCGAACTGGGAATGTTCGGCGTGATGTGGTCGGAGCACTGTTGCTATCGCAATTCCAGATCCCTGCTCCGCGGGTTTCCCACCGATGGACCGCGCATTCTCGTCGGGCCAGGGGAGAACGCTGGTGTGGTGGATCTCGGCGACGGGCATCGCCTTGCCTTCAAGATCGAAAGTCACAACCATCCCTCGGCTGTTGAACCCTTCCAGGGGGCGGCCACCGGTGTCGGCGGCATCCTGCGGGACATTTTCACGATGGGAGCCCGACCCATTGCCTTGCTCAATGCGCTGCGGTTCGGACCTCTGGAGGATCCCGCCAATGTCGGCCTGATGGAGGGCGTCGTCGCCGGGATCGCTCATTACGGCAATTGTGTCGGCGTTCCCACCGTCGGCGGCGAGGTTGCCTTTGATCCCTCCTATGCCGGCAATCCCCTGGTCAATGCAATGGCGCTCGGTCTGATGGAGACCGGTGAGATCGTGAAGTCCGGTGCGGCCGGCATCGGGAACCCCGTCGTCTACGTCGGCAGCACCACCGGTCGTGATGGCATGGGGGGGGCCAGCTTCGCCAGTGCGGAACTCAGTGCGGATTCCCTGGACGACCGTCCGGCGGTTCAGGTGGGGGATCCTTTTCTGGAGAAAGGTCTGATCGAGGCCTGTCTGGAGGCCTTCGCCAGCGGAGATGTGGTGGCTGCTCAGGACATGGGAGCGGCCGGCCTCACCTGCAGTTGCTCCGAGATGGCTGCCAAGGGTGGTCTTGGTGTGGAACTGGACCTTGATCGTGTGCCGGCCCGGGAGAGCGGCATGACGCCGTACGAGTTCCTGTTGTCGGAATCGCAGGAGCGGATGTTGTTCGTGGTCAAGAGCGGTTGCGAGGAACGGCTGATGCAGCGTTTTCATCGCTGGGGCCTTCAGGCTGCCGTGGTCGGACGGGTGCTGGATGAGCCGCTGGTGCGGGTTCTGCATCAGGGCGGTGTGGCTGCGGAGGTGCCTGCAGCTGCCCTGGCGGATGACACACCGGTTGAACAGCACGATCTGCTGGAGGAGGCTCCTGCGGATCTGCAGCTGCTCTGGCAGTGGCAGGAACGGGATCTTCCAGAGCTGAACGATCCGGGCTCCGTTCTGCTTGCTCTCCTCGATGACCCCACGATCGCCAGCAAGCGCTGGGTCTATCGCCAGTACGACCAGCAGGTGCTCGCCAACACCGTGGTGTCGTCCGGTGCGGCGGATGCCGCGGTGGTGCGTCTGCGGCCTCAGCAGGGAGAGCGATCCCTTCAGGCTGTTCAGCGAGGCGTCGCGGCCACCGTCGATTGCCCCAACCGCTGGGTCGCGCTTGATCCTGAGCGGGGTGCGATGGCCGCCGTCGCCGAAGCGGCGCGCAATCTCAGTTGTGTCGGTGCCGAACCGCTGGCGGTCACCGACAACCTGAATTTCCCATCTCCTGAAACACCTGTTGGCTACTGGCAGTTGGCCATGGCCTGCCGCGGGATCTCAGAGGCCTGCCGGGCATTGGAAACGCCCGTTACGGGGGGGAATGTCTCCCTCTACAACGAAACCCGGGGGGATGACGGGTCGGCACGGCCGATTCATCCCACGCCTGTGGTGGGCATGGTCGGGCTGGTTGAGGACATCCGTCGGGTAGTGGGTCTCGGTTGGTGTGAAGTCGGGGACTCCGTAGTTCTTCTGGGGGTTCCACCGGAGGAGCGTGAGGATGAACGGGTCGGCTTGGCTGGCAGCAGTTATCAGCAGCTCGTCAACGGCACCCTGGCCGGACGTCCGCCACGGGTTGATCTCGCGTTGGAGCGGTCTGTTCAGACCCTGCTGCGACAGGCGATCCGTCAGGATCTGATCGCGTCAGCGCATGACAGCAGTGATGGTGGTCTGGCCGTAGCGGTTGCGGAGTGCTGCATCGCTTCGGGGCTTGGTGTTGCCCTGGATCTCTCGCCGTTCAGCGGTTCACTGCAGCGACTGCTGTTCGGTGAAGGCGGTGCGCGTGTGGTGGTGTCCGTCAAACAGGCCTCTCTCGAGGCCTGGGAGCGTCTGGTTCTCTCGTCGCCGGCCTGTCCGGTCACCCCTCTGGGTGTTGTTCAGCAGGATGCTCGCCTGCACTGGCGTCTCGCGGATCGGGATGTCCTGGATCATTCGGTCGAGAGCCTGCGCCGAATCCATGAGGATGCGTTGCCCCGTCGTTTGGGGGTGGCAGGGCGTGGGGCAGAATTGTGAAGGATTTCTGAAGTCGAGGCGCCCTGTGCAGCAGCTCGTGGGGGAGCGTCCCGATCGGATGGAGGAGGCCTGCGGAGTCTTTGCTGTTCTCGCGGTTGAGCAGCCTGTGGCCAACCTGGCTTACTTCGGCCTCTATGCGCTTCAGCATCGAGGCCAGGAGTCGGCTGGCATTGCCGTGTTCAATCAGGACAAGGTCCGTCTGCATAAAGACATGGGCCTGGTCAGCCAGGTGTTTGACCAGGAGGTGCTTGCCCGGATGCCAGGGGATCTGGCGATCGGTCATAACCGTTACTCGACCACCGGCAGCAGTCGGGTCTGCAATGCGCAGCCGGTGGTGCTGATGACCCGCCTGGGGGCGTTCGCCCTTGCCCACAACGGCAACCTGGTCAATGCGGCGGAGCTTCGGCAGGCGGTCGATGACGGACAGGCCGAGTTCACATCCACCACCGATTCGGAACTGATCGCATTCGCCGTTCAGCAGGCGGTTGACCGCGGTCTCGACTGGCCCGAAGCCATCCGTTCAGCGCTCAAGCTCTGCCAGGGAGCTTTCAGCCTGGTGATCGGCACCTCGCAGGGGCTGTTCGCCATCCGCGACGGGTACGGCATTCGTCCGCTTGTCTTCGGTCATCTCGGTGAGCCTGAGTCCGGGCACTGGGTGGTGAGCAGTGAGACCTGCGGGCTTGAGATCATTGGAGCCCGCTACGTCGATGATGTTCAACCCGGCGAACTGGTGCGCTTTCGTGCTGGAGACATCGTTCCGGAACGCCAGAGCTGGAGTGTTGAGCCGAATCGGCTCTGCGTGTTCGAAATGATCTATTTCGCTCGTCCGGACAGCCAGTTCTTCGGAGAATCGCTTTACAGCTATCGCCAGCGCATCGGCCGCACTCTGGCGCGCGAATCCTGCGTTGATGCCGATCTGGTGATCGGTGTTCCGGATTCGGGTATTCCCGCAGCCATCGGGTTCTCACAGGAGAGCGGCATTCCCTACGGGGATGGGCTGATCAAGAACCGCTATGTCGGTCGCACCTTCATTCAGCCGACCCAGGCGATGCGGGAGGCCGGCATCCGGGTCAAGCTCAATCCATTGCCGGATGTGCTGTCCGGCAAGCGGGTGGTCGTCATCGATGACTCCATCGTTCGAGGCACCACCAGTCGCAAACTGGTGACTGCCCTGAGGGACGCCGGTGCCACGGAGGTGCATATGCGCATCAGTTCCCCGCCCGTGACCCATCCCTGCTTCTACGGCATCGACACCGACACGCAGGATCAGCTGATCGCTGCCAGGCTCACTCTCGAGGAGATTCAGGAACACCTCAAGGTCGATTCACTCGCTTATCTCAGCAAGGAAGGAATGGTGGAGGCGGCTCAGGCTGAATCAGGCAATTTCTGCACAGCCTGTTTCGATGGCGATTATCCAATTCCGATGGACGAACAGCTTCTCAACAGCAAACTGATGCTGGAGCCCGCTGGAATCGCCGGTCGCTGATCAGCGGCGCATCAGAGGGACGACCGAGCGGATGGCTTCGCCGTTGCGTAGATCGATTTGATCGGTGAAGTCACCTCCAAGCGAGCTGAGGGCGGTTTCACCGGTTTCCAGTCGACCATGACGGCCCCGGTCCGAGATGAGTCCGATCAGGGCGTCACTGTTGCTGATGCCCCTGATCCTGTCGTCATCCGATCCAAGGTTCACTCCCATGCAGCCGAGGTCTCCACGCTGACAACGGCGCAGCGGAGTGATGTCGAGGCGGGTCATGCGTCCCTTGCCGCTGACCATGAACAGAGTCGGGTCCTGTTCCGCCACGTTGATGCAGAGAGCTCCGACGAGCTGTTCTCCCGGCAGCAGGCGCATCGTCATCGGACCTTGGGCCAGACGACCCATCAACGGCAGTGTTGTTTCATTCACCGGAAGTCGCAGAATCCTTCCCAGATCCGACACCAGCACAAGATCGCTGTGTTCCCGGCAGATCAGTGCGGATGCCAGCTCGACGCCTTCCTTCAGCTTCACCACGCTGGTGGCGCGTCCGGAGAGATCCAGCACTTCACTCATCGGTAGGCGCTTGAAACGCCCGTCGCTGCTGAGCAGACCAAGACTGAGATCGGATCCATCGCCGTCGGGCAGTTCAGCGATGGACACCAGTGGGTCACCTTCCAGTCCTGTGGGCAGAAACCGCTCCAGGGAACCGGGTTGCTGTCCGGCGAATTCCCACCGCAGCGACGCGACCCGTCCACTGCTGCTGATCCCCAGCAGGCGTGGAGGAGGTTCGATCGGCAGGATCAGCCTGGCCGGTGAGGGTTCATCCCCGAGAGGACAGGGCTCGCTGAGGTGCATCCGGCCCAGCACCTGAGGCGAAACAACCTTCACCTGACCATCGGCCTGGATCAGCAACCGCGCATCTCCAGGCAAGGCCGCCAGAGCCTGTTGCCGCAGCAGTTCGGTGTTCGGGCGCTGACTGGCGGCTCGTTCCGCCATCAGGGCATCACCTCCCTCCACAAGACGGGTTCGGCGAGGGGTGGCGAAGCGCTTTTTCAGTGTTTTTAGTTCCGCGACCATGGTGTCGAGCAACTGATCGCGGTTCTCCAACAGCAGTTTCAGACGATCCCGTTCGCTCCGCAGATCGTCGAGCTCCTTGCGCAGGCTGTCCTGCTCCAGACCTGTGAGACGTCGTAACGGCATGGCCAGCACCGCGTCCGCCTGACGTTCGTTCAGATCGAGGCGCACCATCAGACTCGCTCTGGCCGAGGCGGCATCCGCTGCTTCCTGAATCATGGTGATCACAGCCTGAAGACTGTTCAGCGCTGTGATCAGTCCTTCAACCACCTCCAGGCGGTCTTCGGTTTTTCTCAGGGCATGGCTGGTTCTTCGGATCAGCGTCAGCTCCCTGTAATCCAGGAAGGTCTGGAGCAGTTGTCTCAGGGAAAGCTGCTGGGGCTGACCATCCACAAGCGCCAGAAGGATGGCTCCGAAGTTGCTCTGGAGAGCGGTGCGACGTTGCAGATCGCTCAACACGTTCTGAGGGTCGGCATCCCGGCGCAGTTCCACGACCACCCGCATTCCCTCGCGGTCGCTTTCATCACGGATGTCCGCGATCCCACCGATCTTTCCGTCATTCACCGATTCCGCCAGCTTCTCGATCCAGCCCGCCTTGCTGAGCTGATAGGGAAGTTCGGTCACCACCACCGCATTGCGTTTGTGGCGTCCCTTGCCTGGATGCACCTCCTCGATATGGGCGATTCCCCGCATCGGGATGCTGCCTCGGCCGTGCAGATAGGTGTCCCGTAGCCCCGCGCTGAGCAGCACCTCACCACCGGTGGGGAAATCAGGGCCTGGAATCAGTTGCAGCAGTTTGTCGTCGCTGAAATCGGGTTGGCGGATCAGGGCAATCAGACCATCCACGACCTCCCCCAGGTTGTGGGGCGGAATGCTGGTGGCCATCCCCACCGCGATTCCGGAGCAGCCGTTCAGCAGCAGGAAGGGGAGCTGCGCCGGCAGCACGGTGGGCTCCTGCTGGGAACCGTCGAAATTGGGAGCGAAGTCGACGGTGTCATCGCCGATCTCCTCGAGCAGGGCCTGGTGAGCGATCGGTGCCAGGCGTGTTTCGGTGTACCGCATGGCGGCCGCTGGGTCGTCGTCCACCGATCCGAAGTTCCCATGACCATCCAGCAGTGGATGGCGGCTCGCAAAGGTCTGCACCAGACGAACGAGAGCGTCGTAGACGGCCTGGTCGCCATGGGGGTGGTACTTGCCGAGCACGTCTCCGACGACACGGGCACATTTCCGGTAGGGCCGGTCCGGAGTGAGGCCGAGCTCCTGCATCGCATAGAGGATGCGCCGCTGCACCGGCTTCAGGCCGTCGCGGGCATCAGGGAGAGCCCGGCCCACGATCACGCTCATGGCGTATTCGAGGTAGGAGCGCTGCATCTCCTGATGCAGAGCGATCGGTTGAACGCGCTCCTCAGCCATCTCGTCCGCTGAATCCTGGGCGGAAGGCGCTCAGCCTACAGATGATCAGCGGCGTTTCTTCCATGTGGCGTTGGCTTGTGCCCGCTCCACACTGGCGGCCAGTTCCGGTTCAGCCAGCAATTTGGCTGTTGCCTGACGGATCCGATAGCCCCACAGCTGTTCCTCCTGATGCGGTGCGAGAACGTAATTCGGATCGCTGGCCAGGGCGTCCTGCGCCAGGGTCAGGATTTCGCTGCTGGTGCTCTTTCCCTGTTGATACAGAGCGGCAGCGAGAGCCAGCATCGGTTCCGCGTTGACTTCAATCTTCAGCACCCGACGCCAGCGGCGGATCGCTTCATCCCGGTTGCCCATCTCGTAAAGCACCAGAGCCTGATTGTTCAGGGCTTCCCAGAAATCCTTCTTGAGCGCGGTGGCTTTCTCAAACGACTTCAGCGCCATCGGCAGTTCGTCTTGCATGATCCGGGCATTCCCGAGATCGAAGTAGGCCGCGTGGTTGTCGGGGTCGAGTGCAAGGCCCCTGTCAATCAGTGGGATCGCTTCTTCCGGACGTTCTGCCCGCAGGGCGATCGCGGCTTCCGCAAACCAGAGACCCGCCTTCTCTGGATTGAGATCCTTGGCGCGAGCCAGTGAGAAACTGGCCTGATCGAGTTGTTCGTTGCGCAGCTGGGCTTCAGCAAGCACGGACCAGAGCCTTTCGTCCTGCGGATTGAGGCGAACCGCCAGCGCGGCAAGTTTCGCGGCCTCACGGGGTTGATCGAACTGCAGAAGCTGAGCGGCCGTGCGCCCGATCCCCATGGCAGATCCCGTCAGTTCCTCGGATGTCGGGAGGTAGACGTAGGGAACCATGGCTCTTGCCGGCAGAGCCAGAGTCAGAGTTCCTGCCAGGACGAGCGCTGCTTGCAGACCTCTGCTGATAGGCGTTCGGCTGGATCCCATGGAGTGGAGTCGTTCCTTAAATCGTAGGGGGCTCACTCATGCGTGCAGCTGCCGCATTTCTCCTCCACATCCACGGTTTGATCCGCCGCAGAGCCGACCCTCTCAGCTGCTCGTCCCAGTGATCGTCATCCCAGCTCAGCACCTGGTCCCGGGTCAGATCCATCAGCCAGGGTTTCGGCTGCAGCTCAGGATCTCTGGTGCTCGGGAGTGATCGGTGGTTCCAGGGGCACACCTCCTGGCAGATGTCGCAGCCGGCGACCCAGGGGCCAAGCGCTTCGCTGATCGATTCAGGAAGACGAGCGGACCTGTTTTCAATGGTGTGATACGCCAGACAAAGCCCTGAGTCGACAACGAAGGGTTCGCGAATCGCGTCCGTCGGGCAGGCGTCCAGACAAGCGGTGCAGCGTCCGCAGAGGGAGCGGGCGGGTTCATCCGGTGTCAGCTCTTCGGTGGTGAGCAGATGTCCCAGAACCATCCAGGACCCCTCCTGGGCGCTGATCACGTTGCTGTGCTTTCCGATCCAGCCCAGACCGGCCTCCTCAGCCCAGGCCTTGTCCAGGAGTGGGGCCGAATCGACGCACACGCGCCATCGGCAATCCGGACGCTGCTCTGACAGCCAGCGGCCCACGCGTCTGAGCCGCTGATCCACCACCCGGTGGTAGTCCCGTCCCCAGGCATACCGCGCAACGCGCAGTCGTCCTGGTTTCGGCACTGTCTCGACGTGATAGTTCAGTCCAACGGCCAGAAGACTGGCCAATCCGGGCAGGAGCAGGTTCGGATCGCGGCGGCGCGGTGAGGCCATCCAGGCCATGTCCGCATGATCACCGCATTCGAGCCACCGCTCCAGAGCCGCTGTCCGCATCTGCAGTCTCGGACTCCCTGGGAGACGGGCGATGCCGACAGGCTCGAAGCCCTCCTCTCGCGCCCGCTGCTTCAGGGCAACGCTGAGGCCAATCTGAGGATCGCTGTTCACGACGGACATCAACCCTAAAGTTGGACGCTTTTGCATCGTCCCGTGACTGAGTTCGAGATGGGAGGCCCCTCCAAAGGCCGGCTGACGCCTCTGCTCAGCTGGCTCGGCCTCACCATGGTCGTCATCCTCGTTCTGCAGATGGTGGCTCTTCTGGTCGGTGTGGACTGGTCGGACGAGACAACCAAACCGCAGATCGTCGGACCGTTGGTGGCTTTGTCTCCGCTGGGACTGATGGGGTTGCTGATCGCTCTGATCGGTTCGCGTGTCGACGTTCCAGAACGTCGACTCACACCGCTGCGTCTCGTGGTCTGTGCGATCTCCTCGCTTCTGGCCCTGGCGATGATCGTGGCTGTTCCTTTCTCCCTGGGAGCTGACGCTGCCGATGGTCCGGCTGCCGAACGTCTTGAGCAGGGACGTCAGGCCGTCAAGGATGCCCGCAGCTTCCGCGAGAACCCCAAGGAGGTGGAACAGCTCGGTGAACAGCTCGCTCAGGCCGGTCAGCTGGCGTCTGACGCATCGGCGGAGGACAAGAAGCGTGCGGCCGAAACGATGATCGACACCCAGATCGCACAGATGGATGACCAGATCGAGAAGCTGGAGAGTCAGCAGAGCCGTTCGGGTCGCCAGCGTGCCATCGGTGGCACGGCCAGTGCCGTCGTCCTGGCGATCTCATTCACGCTGCTTGCCCTGGCCGCTGTGCTCTGAGCGCTGGTTAGGTTGGACGCATAAATGACTCTGGGCTCAGAAGCTCCTTGGTCCAGTCCAACCCCAGACCTGATCAGCCGCTGACCGCCAGGCTTCAGCAGGATCTGAAGAACGATCTGATCGCCGGACTTCTGGTGGTCATCCCCCTTGCCACGACCATCTGGCTCTCGACAATCGTCAGCCGCTTCGTGTTGGCCTTCCTGACATCGATCCCAAAGCAGTTCAACCCGTTTATTACCCTCAACCCTCTGCTTCAGGATCTGATCAACCTGTCGCTGGGACTCACCGTCCCCCTGATGGGGATCCTGCTCATCGGACTG
>CENJ01058159.1_pt1 | contig 14802 bp, 13 predicted proteins | sample 356161 | NCBI WGS metagenome assembly CENJ01 (sample SAMEA2619531, study PRJEB7988) | marine metagenome | biome: marine biome (ENVO:00000447); feature: surface water layer (ENVO:00002042); material: "saline water (ENVO:00002010), including plankton (ENVO:xxxxxxxx)" | depth 5 m
GAAGCAAATAAAATAATTGCTACAATCAACAAATAAAGATTTTTTTTATTTTCATAGAACATCGGTGTTATTCCTCTAAAATAAAATCAAACAATGCATAACCACTAAGACCAAAAACAATTAAAATTGAAATCAACAAATAAATCCATACCTGCCATTCTATGTAAGGCGCTTGATTTATAATAGAATTTGTAATGTTTGTCGCAGCAATAATCAATGGGCTGATTAAAGGAAAAAGTATAACAGGAAATAATATTTCACTTATTCTTGCCCTCATTGAAATTCCTGAAATCAAATTTGATACAAACATTAAGGCTAAATTTATTAATAATGTTGATAAAATTAATGGAAAGAAATCTATATTAATATCAATAGACAAAAATATAAAATAAGGAAAGATGATCAGAATTTGCATTAAGGTTATAAAAATAAATCCACTTAATGATTTGGCTATAAAAATTAAACCACGATCTATTGGGGTGGTTAAAATTAAATCAATAGCATTAAATTCTTTCTCATAAGCATAGGATCTGTGTACACCCAAAACTGTTACAAAGAGCATCATCAACCAAAAAAGACCAGGCGCATAAGCCTCGATAATTTGCTTTGATAGATTAGAGGTAAAAGAAATAATTACGATAATTGATAATCCAAAAGCTAACATTGTAATTATTATTTCTTTGTTTAAAATTTCAGCACGCAACTCCTTGTTAATTAATTTTAAAAGATCCATCAAGAAGATATCTTTTTATTCTTCAGATAGAGAATATCATAGTTACTATTAGTAATATAATCTGTATTATGCGTAACTAGAAGAACTGATTGCTTATTTTCTATCCAAATTTTAATACATTCATTGAACAATTTAACTCCCTCATCATCAAGGCCATTTAATGGCTCGTCTAAAAGTCCTACTTTCCAATCTAATAAGAAAGCATAAGCAAATTTTAATCTTTGTAGCATACCTTTTGAAAAAATCCCAACAGGTTTGTTTATGTAATTACTTAATTCAAATTTTTTCAACGTAAGAATAATTTTTTCTTTAGGAACGTCAGATTTTCTTAAGGATAGGCCTAATTCAATATTCTGTAAGGGAGATAAAAACTTGTAAAAACCTGGAACATCACCTAAATAAAAAATATTTTTTCTTAAAGTAGTTTTTTTACAATTTTCTATATTATTGAAAAAAATTTTACCATTATTATAGGACATAAGACTGGCTATGATTTTGAGAAAAGTGGTTTTACCAGAACCATTTTTTCCCTTGAGAATTTTTAACTCTGAATTACCAATTTTTAAATTCACGTTATCTAGTATGACTTTTCCATCAAAAGTCTTTGAGATTGAATCTATATGGAGCATTATTTCTTTTTTAATTTTTTCAGAATTATTGATACTTCATTTTTAAGCAAATTTCTTCTTTTTTCAAATTCTACTTTGTCGATATTTCCAATATCAAATTCCATTTCAAGTTCTTTAATACTCCTGTACAAAATAGTCTTTTCTCTTTTAAGAGATAAAATGGTTTCATCAACTGAATATTTAACTTCCTCTAAAAATAAAGGCTGAATTACATACAAAACACTTAATATTGTGAAAAAAAATATAAAACTATAGCCTAAAATAGATGGCATAGATTACAATTCTTTTCTTGGCCATAGTGCAATCATAGTTCCTAAGACAAGAACATATCCACCGATCCACACCCACTTCACCAATGGATTAATCATAATTTTTAGAAAAGCAGTTCCATTGGCATCAATAGCCGAAAAAATTGAATATATGTCAAGATTCATTGTTGAATGAATATCAATCTCACTATGTGGCTGCCTCTTATTTATGTCGGGATTATCGTGAAAATACACTCTTTTTTCTGGATATAAATCTTCAACAATATTTCCCTGACTGTCTAACAACCTTAGATGTGATATCCAAGCATAATGATTGGGTCTTTCTTCTTCAGTAATATCAGTTAATAAGAATTCATAATCACCTACAAACTCGCTAGATCCTTTTTTTAATCCAAATTCTTTTTCTATGTCAAAAGCATTTCCAGTAAAACCAACAAACATCAAAACGATCCCAACATGAACTATATAACCACCATATCGTGAACGATTTTTTGAAATTATTTTATACAAAGCAACAAAGAATGACTCGTTGAATCTGACTATTCTAGATTTTGCACCTTTGTAAAACTCCATATAAATCGCAATAATAACAAATAGACATAAAGAAAAGGAAATCACTACATATGCATCATAACCAAGGATCAATAAAATAATAAATAAAATTCCACCAATGAGTGTTGGTAAAAAGAAATTATTCTTTATTTTTTCATTGGATGTTTTTCTCCATGCAAGCAATGGTCCAACGCCTGTCAAACCTAATAAAATCAAACCAATAGGTGTATTAATCTGATTAAAAAAAGGTGCACCTACAGTTATCTTGGTTCCTCTTACTGCTTCAGATACTACCGGAAAAATAGTACCCCAAAAAACAGCAAAACAAAGTACGACAAAGATTACATTGTTTAAAAGAAACCCTCCCTCCCTTGAAGCAAATGATTCAATTTTCTTAGCAGATTTCAAATGATCTTTTCTGATATAAATCAAAGCAAATGAAACGATCAAAAGAAAAAATACAAAAGATAAAAAGACAGGACCCAAGGAAGACTCTGTAAAGGAATGAACTGAGCTCATTACGCCCGACCTTGTAAGAAAAGTTCCAAATATGGTCAAAGTAAATGTTATGAATATTAAGATCATATTCCAGAAACGAAGCATGCCACTTTTTTCTTGTATGATAATAGAATGTAAAAAAGCAGTTAAAGTTAACCAGGGCATAAAACTGGCATTCTCAACAGGGTCCCATGCCCAATATCCACCCCATCCAAGCTCTTGATAAGCCCACCACCCGCCAAGTATAATGCCAATACTGAGAAAAAGCCAAGAAATTAAAGTCCATCTTCTAATGCTCTTTATCCACAATGAACCGAGATCTTTATTTACCAAGGCTGAAAATGCAAAAGCAAATGGTACTGTTAGGCCTACGTATCCTAAATATAGCGTTGGTGGATGGATGGCCATGGTTAAATTTTGCAATAAAGGGTTTAAACCATTACCATTTTGAATAACAAAATCAGTATCCGTAGGTTTAAAAGGATTGGTAATAAAGTTGGTAAGCACTAAAAAGAATATTTGAACTACAGAGATAGATATTATGATCCATGGCATCAACTTGTGATGTTTGGCTTGATTTTGAAGAATTACAATTACACTAAAAATAGATAAAATAAAAAGCCAAAATAAAAGAGACCCTGATTGGCCGGCCCACAATGCTGAAATTTTATACATTGTTGGAGTTTCAAAACTCGTATATCTCGCAACATAGTCAATATCGAAGTTACTTATCATTAGCTGATAAGAGAGGACAAATGTTGAAAGAAAAACTAGAAAACAGGATGCTAAAGCCGATCTGTGGCCTAAAAGATTGATTCTTTCATCATTATTGGATGTATAAATAGATAAAGAAACAATGGATATGATACTAAAACCCAGCGCTAGATTTAACGCTACGCTACCTGCCAGTGGTGTCATTGAACCAGTTCTGTTAACTTATAATTATTCTCATTTCTAAGGTCACCTTCATATCTGGATGCGCATTTCGTCTGTAACTCATCTGCATAAAAAGTTCCGTTCATAAGTTGGCCGGAAACTATAACTTCGGCACCATCCTTAAATAAATCTGGACGGGTTTTTGTATATCTGACGGATAATTCACTTTCACCTTCTTTTAGGACAAAGTCACAATCAAGTTGATTGGATTCAGATATTTGTATAGATCCAGTCTTAACTAGGCCTCCCAGTTTTGTTCTTTTACTTATTTGCTTATCAAGCAACTCCTCCACTGATACAAACATTGACATCGCAGTTTTATCTGAAGGAAAAATTGTCACCCAGCTTATCCAAAAAATTGTGACACAAACAGCACCGGCAATCATAAGTTTTATTTTGTTTTCTGTATTCAATTAAATATCCCCTTTAAAAAGCTGAAGTTTCTTTCCACTCTCCAAACTCGGCTTTCATAACATCTATAATTTCACCAAGAGTAACATTTTTTTTAGTAGCATTAATAATTGGTACCATTATATTTTTGTTATTAGCACATGCATTTCTAATAGCAATAAGAGATTCCTTAACAAGGTTGCTATCTCTTTTGTTCCGAATATTATCGATTCTTTCTTTTTGAATTCTTTCGGTTTCTTCCCCAATCTCAAGCGTAGGTATTTCTAATTCTTCATTATCTTTAATATATTTATTAACGCCAACATGGATCAAAGAGCCTTCGTCAATTTTCTTTTGGTATTCAGATGCAGATCTTGCAATCTCTCTTTGAAAGTATCCTTTTTCAATAGCTGGAATAACACCACCAAGTTCATCTATCTCATTAAAATATTCCTCTGCTTCCTTTTCTAATTTGTCAGTTAACGATTCTACATACCATGAACCTCCTAAAGGGTCAACAACATTAGTAACGCCTGTTTCATGAGCAATTAGCTGTTGGGTTCTTAAAGCAATTTCAGCAGCTTTTTCCGTTGGGAGAGAAAGTGTTTCATCCATAGAATTTGTATGCAATGATTGAGTTCCACCTAAGACCGCAGATAAGGCTTGAAACCCAGTCCTAGCAATGTTGTTTTCAGGTTGCTGGGCGGTTAAGGAACATCCAGCTGTTTGTGTATGAAATTTTAGTTTTAAAGACCTTGGGTCTTTTGCTGAATATTTATTCTTGAGCTTATTGGCCCATATTCTTCTAGAAGCTCTGAATTTTGCTATTTCTTCAAAAAAATCTAAATGTGAGTTAAAAAAGAATGAGAGCCTGGGAGCAAAACTATCAATATCCAACCCTGCTTCTAAAGCATGTTCAATGTATGCAAAACCATCAGCGAGAGTAAATGCAAGTTCTTGAGCTGCAGTAGAGCCAGCCTCTCTAATATGATAACCTGAAATAGAGATTGTATTAAAATTGGGCATCTCTTTTGTACAAAAAGAGATCATATCGGTAATTATTCTCATTGATGGCTTAGGTGGGAAAATCCATTCTTTTTGCGCTGTAAATTCTTTTAATATGTCATTTTGTAATGTTCCTCTTAATTTGCTAAGAGGTATATTCTGCTCCTGAGCTAAAGCAATGTAAAAAGCTAACAATATAACAGCTGGTCCATTTATGGTTTGCGATACTGAAATTTCAGAAAGGTTTATATCCTTAAACAATCTTCTCATATCATCTAAAGAAGAAACTGAAACACCGCACTTACCAACTTCTCCCAATGACCAAGGGTGATCAGGGTCATAACCCATTAAAGTGGGCATGTCATAAGCAACTGATAATCCCGTTTGACCATTCTTCATCAACTGATGATATCTTTTGTTGGTTTCCTCAGGTGTTCCAAAACCAGAAAATTGTCTCATAGTCCATAGTCTGCCTCTATACATATTAGAGTGAATTCCTCTTGTGTATGGAAATTGACCTGGAAAAGACAGCTTATCCATGAAATTATCGTTAGGTTTAGATGGATAGTAGAGTGGTTCTTGTGACACCCCACTTAAAGTATCGAAACTTTTATCTCTAGATCTGCTTTTAGAGAATTCTTCATTCCAATCTTTTTTAGACTTTTCAAATATATCTATTTGTTTTGACATATTTATCCTACTGCAATTTACATTGATTTCTTTATTTCTAATACTTTTATTACTCCTTCAATAACCATCCATATAATCAAAACTAACAAAGATAAGGATATAAAGAACAAAACGTTGTTATTTCCAAATTCATAAATACTTTTCTGAAGTAAAGATACAAACGTAATAATCAATACTATAAGCATTGGGATAACCAATGGTAAAATATTTTTTTTTCTTTTTAAAAAGTAGATAGATATAACCATAAGCGTTAGCGCTGCTAACATTTGATTGCTTGCCCCGAAGATAGGCCAAAGCACAAAACCCGCTGAACGCGTACTATCAGATGATGAAGTAGGATCGGGAACATCCCAAAAAGCAAGAAAAATAGCTGGAAGAACAGCAATTAAAGTGGCGATATATTTATTTGAAAATGACTTTATTTTTAGAGATTGACCAAATTCATTAATTATGAATCTTTGAATTCTGGTTGCGGTATCAAGAGTGGTAGCCGCAAAAGATATTACAAGTACAGACATCAATGTGCTTGCAAATTGCTTTGGTATTCCCAGTGATTGCAATAACTCCGATCCGCCTAGAACAAAAGCTAAAGCTTTATTACCTCTCGCATGCTCCCAAGTATCATAATAAAGCTCCCAATTAGATTTATTTTGAACAAATTCTGCTACATGAAAATGTGGAATATCACTTTGAGTAACTAAAGAAATGCCTGCAACTGCCGCGATCGTAGAGAACAATGCCAAAGAACCTTCTCCTATCATACCTCCGTAACCAACCATTCTAGCATCTTGAATATTTTCAAGCTGTTTAGAAGATGTGCCTGAAGAAACTAAACCATGAAAACCACTTATTGCTCCACAAGCAATCGTTACAAAAAGGAGAGGAAAAATACTTGGTGTTAATTCATCTTCTAGGGATCTTATTGCTGGAGCTTCTACTAATGGCTGTGCAACAAAAACACCTAGGAATAGCAAACCTAAACCGATAAAAAGTTGATGGCTATTAATGTAATCTCTCGGTTGTAGAAGCATCCAAACTGGCAATAAACTAGCAATGCTAGAATAAATAAATAAAGCAATAATCCAAAAATTTCTAGATGACAATCCAAAAATTGGTTCATTTATGCTAACAGGAAAATATGTTCCAAAAGCCATAAAGAAATAAAGCAAAAAAACTGCTATTATTGAAGGAGCTATAATTTTTACATTTTTTTTATACATCAAAAACCCGATACCAATTGCTACCAATATTTGAACATTTATGGGTATAACTGCTTCAGGATTTGATACAAAAAGGTCTGCAATAACCATAGCAAAAACTGCTAATACTAACCAAACTAGCATTAAGATAAATATTAAGAACATTAGTCTAACGCGCTTACTCACGATTGAAGAAGCTACATCAGCAATACTTCTACCTTTTTCTTTAACACTAACAACCAAAGCGCCAAAGTCATGAACTGCCCCCATAAATACAGTTCCAAACAATATCCAAATTAAAGCAGGTAACCACCCCCAATATGCAGCAACGCATGGACCAATGATTGGGGCAGCGCCAGCTATTGATGTAAAATGGTGACCAAAAAGTATATATTTTTTAGTAGGTAAATAATCAACCCCATCTTGCATTTCCTTGGATGGAGTTATAAAAGAGGGGTCGTAAATGTTAAAAATTTTTGCAGCTATAAACTTTGAATAAAATTTGTAACCAAGATAAAAAAAAGCAAAACCAGTGAGTACGATTAAGATCGAACTCATTTCTAGAACTCAGTTTTTAAAGAGGACTTTAAACTAGTTACAGTTTTTATAATTTCCTCCTTATTAATCCCCCATTTTTCTAAAAGTAAATCTCTTGGTCCATGTTCAACAAATTTATCGGGTAGTGAAATAATACTAGAATTACCCTTGTAATTATTTGATGAAAGCCAAGAGAGCACACCTTCACCAAAGCCCCCCGATCTAACGCCTTCTTCAATCGTTAGGACACTAGAGAATTTTTCTAACATGAATTCCAGATAATTCTCGTCCATTGGTTTTATGAATCTGCAATTTACGACTTCGCAAGATATATCTAATTTTTTTAACTCTTTTGCAGCCTCCAATGCAAGGTAGGTCAAAGGGCCTACAGCTAAGATTGCTACATCATTACCATTTTGTAATACTTCCCAACTTCCTATCGGTAATAATTCAGCTTGTAAGTTTTGATCGAACTCTTCACTTGACGCTTTTGGATAACGAATCGCAAATGGCCCATCTTTATATTCAAGTGCCGTGTATAGAAGATTTCTAAGTTCATTCCCATTCCTAGGGGATGAAACAATTAAATCTTGAACGCATTTTAAATATGCTATATCCAATGCGCCATGATGAGTTGGGCCATCCTCTCCAGCAATTCCAGCTCTGTCAAGACAGAAAATTACAGGCAGGTGCTGAATAGCTGCATCATGGACTAAATGATCAAAAGCCCTTTGTAAAAAAGTTGAATAAATTGCTACTATTGGGCGAATTTCTTCAGTCACTAAACCGGATGCAAAGGTAACAGCATGACCTTCAGCTATCCCGACGTCATAATACCGTTTTGGAAATTCCTTAGCATAATCAACCAGTCCTGTGCCTTCTCTCATTGCTGCAGTAATGCAAACAGTATCATTTCTATTTCTGGCTATTTCACAAGCTAGATGACCAAAAGTATTTTGGAAAATAGGAGGAGGAGAAGGAAGTGGTTTGATTGGTTTTTTTTCTTTTGTCGAATTTTTGCTGCCTGCCTTAACAGCATGAAATTTTACAGCGTCTAAATGATATTCACCATTTTGGACTTCTGTAGACACCATCCCCTTGCCTTTCTTGGTTAATACATGCAACAGAACCGGTCTATCAAAATCTTTTATTCTCTCCAAAGTGGTAGTCAATTCAGATAAATTATGTCCATCAATGGGACCAAAGTATCTAAAACCAAGTTCTTCAAAAAGCATTCCAGGTACCAAAAAGGACTTTAAACTATCTTCCACCTTTCCTAATATTTTTTGCATGCTTTTGTTACCAAGTGTTAGCCTGTCGCTTACATTCCATATTTCATCTCTGATTCTATTAAAGGTTGGATTAGTAACAATCTTATTTAAATAATTATTTAATGCACCGACGTTAGGGCTTATAGACATTTCGTTGTCGTTCAATATAACTAACATAGGAGTTTTTAAATCTCCAGCATTATTCATAGCCTCAAAAGCAAGGCCTCCTGTCATTGAACCATCTCCAATGATGGAAACTACTTTAAAGTCTTTTTTAGTGAATTTTCTTGATTCAGCGACACCAATTGCAGCAGAAATCGACGTAGATGCATGACCAGCACCAAATACATCATATTCACTCTCATTTCTTTTTAAAAACCCGCTTAGGCCCCCCATTTGCCTTATTGATGGAAAGTCTTTGTATCTGCCTGTTAAAAGTTTGTGAGCATAAGCCTGGTGACCTACGTCCCAAATGATTTTATCATTTGGGGTGTTAAAAACCTTATGAATCGCAACAGTTAACTCTACAACACCAAGTGTTGGCGCAAGATGGCCTCCTATTTCACTTATTACATCAATAATATGAAATCTCAGTTCATTTGCTAATTGTTGTAATTTATTGTCAGAAAAATTACGTATATCTGCGGGTGATCTAATTTCTGGAAGAATTTTAATTTGCACTTAACGTATCTACCTTCTTTTTCATTTGAAACAAAAAACTATGGAAAATTGTTTCATTGTTTAGCTCAGGATGAAATGTTAAACCAATATGTCTATCGTTTCTTATAGCCACAGGGATTCCATTATGAGTAGCTAAAACTTCAATGTCATTACCTAATTTAGCAATTTTTGGAGCTCTTATGAAAGAAGCAACAATACTAGAAGTTGTTCCGTTTAAATCCACTTGTATCGTATCAATAAAAGAGTGAATTTGCCTTCCATAGGCATTTCTGTATATCTCAATATCGAAAATGTTAAGTGGAATAACTCTTGAATCATTTGTTTTTTTTGACATTAATATAATACCTGCACAAGTTGCAAGAATGGGCTTAACTCTTGAAAATTCAACGATAGGTTCTAATAAATCATTTCTAACTATCAAGTCAGAAATAACGGATGACTCTCCGCCAGGAAGTACAAGTCCGTCAACTTCATTTAGCTGATCGGGATATCTTACTTCAGTTGAAGATATTCCTAATCTTTTTAGAAGCTCGATATGTTTTGTAAAATTACCCTGTAAAGCCAGTACGCCTATCATTTAATGTATTACCAGCCTCGCTCCTGCAATCTTTCATTTTCAGGAATTTCTGATATTTCGATACCTTTCATTGCAGTTTGTAAATCTGTTGATATTTCAACCATCTTTTTTGAATCTTTATAATAAGTAACAGCATCAACTATCGCTTTTGCTCTGGGGCCAGGATCATCACTCATGAAAATGCCAGAACCCACGAAAACTGTTTCTGAGCCTAATTGCATCATTAAGGACGCGTCAGCAGGAGTTGCTACACCTCCAGCCGCAAAATTTGGAACAGGTAACTTTCCGATTTTTGCAACTTGCTCAACTAACGAAAACGGAGCTCCCATATCTTTGGCAGCTGCCATCATCTCTTCTCTATCCATTGTTGTCAATTTCTTTATATCGCTTTTAACTTGTCTCATATGCCTAACCGCTTCAACGATATTTCCACTACCAGCTTCACCTTTTGTTCTAATCATAGCAGCTCCCTCACCTATTCTCCTCAAAGCCTCACCTAAATTTCTACACCCACAAACAAAGGGAACTTTAAAATCGTGTTTCCAAATATGGTTGTGCTCATCAGCTGGAGTTAAAACCTCGCTTTCATCAATAAAATCAACCTCCATGGCCTCTAATATTTGAGCCTCAGCAAAATGACCAATTCTTACTTTTGCCATAACAGGAATCGATACTCTATCTTGAATTTCTCTAATCATTTGAGGATCGCTTGCTCTTGCTATTCCACCTTCTTCCCTGATAAGCGCAGGTATCCTTTCCAGAGCCATCACAGCTACTGCTCCCGCATCTTCAGCAATTTTGGCTTGATCTACATTCATTACATCCATTATTACTCCACCTTTTAGCATTTCCGCAAGACCAACTTTTAAATCGAATGAACCCTTTTTACTCATAAATAGTCTCCTTTTCAACGCTCGTAATTAACTTAATTTTATCAATTACTTCGTTTATAATATTATCTGGTGTACTAGCACCAGCTGAAATCCCAACGGTCTCTACGTTTTCTAACCAAGACTCATCAACATCATTTGCGCATGTAACTTGAAATGATAACTTATTTCTTTCTTTGGCAAGTTGAGTTAATCTTTTTGAATTAGCACTTGTAAAAGATCCGATGACAATCATTAAATCACATGCTTCAGCTAACTCTTTAATTTGCTCTTGGTTCCTTTTTGTTGGAAAACAAATTGTATTAACAAATCTTAAATCAAATACTTTTGACATTAGTATATTTATAATCTCTTGAACATTCTCAATGGTTTGTGTTGATTGGCTGACGACACCTGCTTTTTTTGTTTTTCTTAAAGCATTTGCCTCATCAGGATTGGCAACAATTACAGCGTTTTTTACTTGACTTGCAATTCCAATAACTTCATCGTGTCCATGATCACCAATGATGATTATCTTTCTTCCTTCTTTCTCTAGAATCTTTATTTCATCATGAATCTCTTCAACTAAAGGGCAAGTTGCATCGATTATGTTCATGTTTTTTTCTTGGGCTTTTTTCCAAGTATCAACATGAGTTCCATGAGCGCGAAATAGTATTGGTTTACCATTTGGAACTTGATCGAGCGTTTCAACAACCTTAGCTCCTGCCTTATCTAGCTTCTCAACAACATTTTCGTTATGCACAATATGGCCCAACATATATACATCTCCATCATCATGAGCAGTATCATACGCTAATTGAACAGCATCTCTTACGCCAAAACAATACCCTGCGTTTTTTGCTAAGAAAATTTTCATAAATTTGATTGCCTTTGGTTTAGGATTGAATCTTTGGTCTCTGATGTAACCATTGAGATAGTTTCTTTTATATTTCCTTGGATTTTAGCACCACAGGCAAACTTATGACCTCCCCCGCCAAATTTTTGAGCTACACCATTCAGAACATAGCTACCTTTGGATCTAAAGTTTATTCTACAATTTTCATTATCAATTTGATAAAACATCAAAGAAACCTCGACTCCCTCAATTGTGCGAACAAAATCTGTAAAACCATCGACATCACTGCTATGCGCCTTTGCTTTTATCATCAGATCTTGATCTATAACAAACCATGCAAACTCACCATCAAGTTCAAAATTAAGGTTTTTTGACAATTCTGACAAAATGCTAACTTGCGCAATAGATCTATTTTCGTAAATAGATTGATAAATCCTAGAGGAGTTAACCCCTAATTCTATACATTCCATTGCAATTTTATGACAATTTGAATTTGTATTGGAGTGTCGGAACGAACCCGTGTCAGTCATAATAGCAGTATAAACCCCTATTGCTTCATCTTTAGTAAAATTTATTTCATTCTTTTTGATGAATTCATATATCATTTCTCCTGTAGCAGCGGCAGCTGTGTCTACATAATTTTCATTAAAAAATGAATTTTCCAATGAGGGATGATGGTCAATATTAAATGTATAGATTTTATTTTCTGTTAACGCTCGACCAACGTCCCTTAGCCTTACAAAATCACCTACGTCAAATATAAAAGCAGCATCAGCATCTTTAATCCAATTATAGTGTATATCATGATCGTACAATTCAATACAATTATGTTGATTTAGAAAATTATATTGTTTAGAAAACTTAGTTGCCGTTATAATTTTTGACTCTATTTTCATTTTTTTTGCAATGTGATGCATCGCATAAGCACAACCGAGCCCATCCCCATCTGGATTTTCATGAGTAGAGAGTACGATTCTGTTCATATCAGATAGCTTTTTGTGTAGATTTTTCCAATTAATCATATAATCAAATAAAATATAAGGTAAAATTAAAGATCGATCTTAAATACATTGCCTTTTCTTTAGGATCTATCCCAAAGAATTTCTTTGGCACCCTTTTCTGAAGAAACATTTCTAGCAAGAACAAAAAAATAATCACTAAGTCTATTTAAATAGGGAAGCCAATTTTTAACACTTACACCCTCACTAGATAAGGCAACACAAGCTCGCTCCACTCTCCTAGATACAGCTCTATTAATATGTAACTGCGCACAAAACTGATTCCCACCAGGTAAAATGAACTCTTTTAATGGAGGTAAGTTTTCATTGTATTTCTTTATATTCAATTCGAGAAAATCTAAACGATCTTCTTTTAGCAGATTTAGGTCAGAATTTAAAAGAGATGCCTCACCACCAATATTAAAAAGATCTTGCTGGATAGAAGAAAGATCTCTGATTAAACTCTCATTTTCACAGAAAGAAATAGATAACCCAATTTGACTATTCAATTCGTCAACCTCTCCCATAAATTCAACCACTGGGTGATCTTTATCAACTCTTTCACCAGTACCCAAACTGGTTCTACCTTTGTCTCCTTTTCGGGTTGAAACCTTTGAAATTCTCATCTTAAAAAAATATGATTCCTACGATAAGAAATAGTGGAAATAAAATTGCTAGAGAGTAAAGAAAATAGCCAAAAAATGAGGGCATTTTAATCCCAGAAGACTCTGCGATCGACTTAACCATAAAATTGGGAGCATTTCCGATGTAAGTATTAGCACCCATAAATACGGCGCCAGCAGAAATTGCTAATAATGTATTCGATAGCTTTCCCATTAATACCTGTGCGTCTCCCCCTGCAGTATTGAAGAATACTAAATAGGTAGGAGCGTTATCTAAAAAACTTGATAATATTCCTGTCAACCAAAAGTACATGCTATTAACTGGTCCAGCTTCACTTGAAACAGCATTTATAACTGCAGATAAAGCACCATCGTTACCAGCCTTTAAAATGGCAATAGCAGGAATAATAGTAATAAATATTCCTGCAAATAGCTTTGCGACTTCTTGTATGGGGAACCAATTAAATTCATTTGCTTCTCTAATTTCTGATGGAGTTAGTTTTAAACTTGCAAAGGCTAAAATCAATAACAAGACGTCTCTAGTTAAATTTTGAAGCTCTACATGCACGTGATATACATTAAATTCAATTCCTGGTCTCCAAAAACCACTTATCAAAACAGAGCAAACAACACCAGCTATTAATAAAAGATTGAATGAGCCCTTAATGCCTAACTTTTCATCACCATCAGGCATTGGAATACTTTCTTCTTTTTTATACTCATAGGAATCATATATATAAAATATGATCATCAAAGATATAACCATAAAAAGCATTGGCATAAACATAGCCTTGGTAGTCCAGAAGAAATCAACTCCTTTCAAAAAACCTAAAAACAAAGGAGGGTCACCTAGTGGAGTTAACGATCCACCTATGTTTGCCACCAAAAAAATAAAAAATACAACTATATGTACTTTGTGCTTTCTATCCTTGTTTGCTCTAAGAAGCGGCCTGATCAGAAGCATTGCTGCGCCAGTCGTACCCATCCAACTAGCTAAAACTGTTCCAAGGAAAATGATACCTGCATTTACAATTGGGGTGCCTACAAAAGAGCCAGTCAATTGCACTCCTCCAGAAATTGTAAATAAAGCAAAAAGTAAAATTATAAACGGGATATACTCCAACAATCCAACGTGAAGTACTTCGTAGATTACAATTGAAAACCCAACTTTAAAGACAAACGGTAGAAGTAATAGTATAGCCCAAAAAGCAGATATTTTGCCAAAATTATGATGCCAAAAATCATGTGCAACTAGGGGAAAAATTGCAATTGAAAGCAGAATACCAACAAAAGGAATGACCCAAAAGATAGATAAATAACCACCATCCAAATGGGGTGCACCAGCTTCTGCTGCAAATATGTTTTGAAAAAGCAGTAAAGATAAGAATAAGAATTTTTTCATTTTGTAAACCAAGTTTTTATTTAATCGTGAGATTTTGTATATAAACTTAAACTTGCGTAGTGTTTCTGGCAAATTTTTGATTTCATT
>CENJ01099177.1_pt1 | contig 14798 bp, 15 predicted proteins | sample 356161 | NCBI WGS metagenome assembly CENJ01 (sample SAMEA2619531, study PRJEB7988) | marine metagenome | biome: marine biome (ENVO:00000447); feature: surface water layer (ENVO:00002042); material: "saline water (ENVO:00002010), including plankton (ENVO:xxxxxxxx)" | depth 5 m
AGGTCTTGGGTATGTAGGTTTGCCCATTTGTTTAAAATTAGCAAAAAATTTCAGAACGACTGGGTATGATACTAATTCCAAAAGAATAAATTCTTTAAAAAGAGGAATTGATCATAATGACGAATTCAAAAAAAAAGATATTAAAGTAAAAAATTTAATGTTTTCTAAAAAAATTGAAGATATACATAAATGTAATTTCTATATAATTTGTGTTCCAACACCTATAACATTTTCCAAAAAACCAGATTTAAGATATATTGAAAAAAGTTTTAACTTACTCTCAAAAATTTTGAAAAAAGGTGACATAATTGTTCTAGAGTCTACTGTCTATCCAGGTGTAACAGAAACATTCATAAAAAGATTAGAAAAAAAAACGAAATTTAAAAATAATTATGATTTTAGCACATGTTATAGTCCTGAAAGAATAAACCCGGGTGATAAAAATAGAAATTTAAATAATATTAATAAAATTCTTGCCTACGAAGGTAAGGATAAAAAAGTAAAAAAATTATTATCTAGAGTATATAAAAAGATATCCAAAAAATTAGTTTTTTCAGAAAACATTAAAGAAGCAGAGACTGCAAAAGGTATCGAAAATATTCAAAGAGATTTAAATATTGCGCTTTTTAATGAGATATTAATGATTTGCAGTAAGTTAAAATTGAATTTCAATGAGGTGGTTCGTTTAGCTTCAACTAAATGGAATTTTATAAACTTTTCTCCTGGCCTAGTAGGGGGTCATTGTCTTCCAGTAGACCCGTATTATTTAACTTATATTGCAAAAAAACGAGGATATAAATCAAAAGTAACTTTATCTGGTAGAGATGTAAATAATGATATGAAAAAGTATGTCATAAATTTTGTAAATTCAGTTATTAAGATGAGCAAAGTTAAACGAAATAAAATTAAGATTTGTATAGTTGGCCTTACTTATAAATATGGAGTAGCTGATACAAGAAACTCCCAAAAAATTGAGATCCTAAGATATTTTAAGAAAAAATTTAGACACACAAAAGGTTTTGATCCGTTTTTTAAAACAACTGATAAATTAAATAATCATGAGTTGAAAAAATATGATTTTTTTATATTTCTTACAAAAGGTCCCAAATTTAAAAAAATTGCTAATTTATTAGATGATAAGAAAATAATTGATCCTTTTTTTTATTACTCTAATTAGATAAAATTTTTTCCAAGTTTTGGAAATGTTTAAAAAATGAGAAATTTTTAGAGAATTTTTTAAGATTTGTTTTTTTATTCATTAATTCATTAAGACTTAAATTTTTGAATTTTATATATTGATCAACAAGAGAAATCTTGTCATTACTTTTGAACAGAAAACCATTTTTAGAATCATCTAATATTTCAGATGGACCAGTATTAGAATCTGCTGCAATAACAAACTTATTTAAAAATCCTGACTCTATTAAACTAAACCCCGGATCTTCATATAAAGACGATGAAATATAGCACTCGCAATGATATAGATAATTAAATATATTTGTTTTATATCCCTCTAGGAAGACAGAACTACTTAAACTTAAATCTTCAATTAATTTTTCAAGTTTTTCTCTGTCCTCCCCTTCCCCCAGAATGATCAGTTTCAGATTTGGATATTCTTTTTTTATTTCTTTAAAAGCATTTATTAATAAAAAAAAATTTTTTTGTTTAGTTAATCTGCCAATGCTAAGAATATAGTCATTATTAAGAAATCTATCCTCTATTTTTTCCTTTTTTTTAATATTTATAAAATTTACCTTTAGAATTGGATCATAAAGAAGTTTTAATTTTTCCTTTGGAAAAATTTTTAACTTACTCAATTTTTGTAATGTAGATTGAGTTGGACAAGTTACGATATGAACATTTTTAGAAAATAAAGTCCAAATAAATCTCCTGAATTTATTAAGTTTTGGTGTACCTGAAATTCTTATAATTAATTTAGTTTCGAATTTAAAAAAAAAAAATAAAATCAACGGCAAAGATATAACTAAATGTGCAATTAAAAAATCAGGTTTTTCCTTAATTAACAATTTCCTTAACAAATTAAAATTCAAAATAAAAATAATCATTTGTGATAATCGACTTTTTAAAAAATTACCTTTAGGTAAAAATTTATAATAATTTTTCTTATATAATTTAATAATATCTATACCCGATATTCTATCTGACTTTTCTTGCCATTCACCTGCAGAGTCAATTATGAAAGTTTTATATTTATTATTTTTACCAAATTTTTTCAGCGAATTTATTGAGTTTATAACTGCACTTATTGTTGCAATATTTGATAAAAAAGGTGACCAGTAAAATAATTTCATTAAGATTATTTTGAATAATATGATTTCATTATATTAAATGTTTTTTCCAAACCCTTTTGAATATCAAATTTAGGTTCCCACCCTGTGATCTTTGAGATTTTTTTAATATTTGTATTAAATTCCATTGGTCCACTAACTGGTTGATCTTTTGAAATTATTTTTTTTCCAGAGAGATTTTCTATAAGTTCAGAGATTAATTTTAATGAAGACATTTTACCTGATCCCAAATTTACAATCCCTGTAAAATCTGTTTCTAATAATTCAAGTACAGCATCTGCAGCATCCTCTGTAAAGATAAAATCTCTTTTTGGTTTATTTGACCATATTTCAACCCTCTCTTTCTCGAAAACATCTTGCATAATTGTGGGTATTAAATCTGGTCTTCTTAATTCTGTATAACCATAAATATTACTCAATCTAACTATAATCGATGGAACAGAGTTTTGATAAAACTTTACTATTTGTTCAGACAAAAATTTACTAAAAATATATTTATTTGCATAAGGATTTATGTCTTGTCCTTCATCAACTGGTAAAGCTAATTTTTTTTGATCGTACAAAAGTATTGTTGTGAAACAAATAAATTTTTTCAGATTTCTTTTTGAAAAGTAATCTAGTGCTTTATTTAAAGGATAAACGTTAAAATCTATACCCATATCAATATTAAGATTAATATCATGATGATTTGAGCTACCAATCAGAAAAATAACTTTATCAAAATCTAAATCATCTAGTTTATATAATTCATCTAGATCTTTAATTTGAATATGCTTGTTTTGACAATATAGTGGGGGTTTTGTTCTACCTACTGAAATAATATTTTTATCTTTAGATAAAATTACTGGTCCAAAAAAACCACTACCTCCAAATAAAAGTGTCTTATTCATTTTTTAATTTTTCATATATTTCTTTTATCCCTTCAGACAAACGAATTAATTTTAAATTTGGAAAATTTTTTTCAAATATTGCTGTATTGATATCTTTTCTCATTTGCCCATTAGGTCGATCAGGATTGTATTTTATTTCTAAATGTTCTGCATCACAAACTTTAAGAGCAATCTTGGCTATTTTATCTACAGTGTAATTTTCGCCTGTTGCAATGTTCATATTTAGATATTTATCTTCCTCTATCATGTTGGAGATTATTTTTGCTACATCTCTTGCATGCATAAATTGTCTTAAAGGTGTCCCATCTCCAAATAATTCTATAAAATTTTTTTTTGAATTTTTCGCGGTTAAGATTTTATGAATTAAAGCACCAACAAAATGTCCACGAATTTGGTCAAATTTATCAAACTCTCCATATAAATTGCATGGAATCAAATAGTTATAATTTGTATTGTATTTTTTATTGTACATGTCTACCTGAATAGCTAGACATCTTTTTGCATATGAATAAGAAAACAAGTCTGGGTGCGGCGCACCTTCAATTAGTTGATCCTCCTTTATAGGGTAATTTGAGATATTATCAGGATAAATACAAGAGCTTAGTATTCCAGTGAATCTTTTGACTTTGAATTTATAACTTTCTTTTAGAACGAAGGTATTCATTAATACATTTTCCTCGAAATATTTTACAGGTTCCTCAATATTATGATGAACTCCTCCAACCAGTGCTGCTAGATGAATTACAATATCTGGCTTAATGTCATTAAACATCTTTATAACTTCATCATTTTTAGTTAAATTATAATCTGAGGATCCAACATAGACAGCATTTGGCATTTCTTTTTGTAAATATTTGCCTATAAGGCCAGTTCCGCCGGTAACAAGTATTTTGTTTTTCATAATTTAACTATTGTTTGCAAAAAAAACATATCCTATAGGGTAAATTTTTTTAGGATCAGTTCTTATAAATAATTTAATTAACTTATCAAAAAGTAAAGACAACAAAACTAATAATTGGAAGAAAATTGGAAGATATTTTAAGTAACTTCTTAGTAAAGAAATACAAGCCATAAATGGGCCTGTGCCTAGCTCAATAATTTTTATATCTTTAAAATTGTTTGATTTTAACAATTCTATCAAGTGGTCTTTTGTAAATCTCGAGTAATCTTTAGGAGCTCCATGGACTCTAAAAATAAAAGGAGTTGATCCAATAATTTTACCGTTTTTTTTACAAATTATTGATAAATTTCTTAAAGCTAAATCTGGATCCAAAAGATGTTCTAATACATTAAAAATAATAACGTAATCATACTTTTTTTCTAAAGAGATTTTCTTTTGTAAATCAATATTTAAATATTCCTTATTTGGCGAATTTATATTTGAGTATGTTATTTTGTAATTTTTCAATTTAGAATTACAGAAGTTTTTATTAATTATTTCAGACGCTCCAAATTCTATTACGTCTCCATCTAGTTTAAACTTTTTAAAGATTTCAATTTGAAATGTTCTTAAAATAGATTTGTTAGAGAATATTAAGTTAAAATAATTCATTATTTATCATCTTGTGGATTATGGTCTTAAATTTTATCGTAGGTTTCCATTTTAGAATTTTTTGGGTATCTGAAATATTTGCTTTGTATCCTCTCAAATCAATTTTTCTTTTATATCTCGATACATTAGTTCTTAAATTCTTTTTACTGATATTCAAATATTTAAAAACTTCGTTGACAAATTCTTTCAATGAATTTGTTTTACCAGATCCTATTATGAAATCTCTTGGCTTAGTTCTTTGCATCATAAGCCAAATTGCATTTACATAATCAGGTGCCCATCCCCAATCTCTAAATATACCTATATTTCCTAATTCTAATTTTAAACTTCTATTTTTTTTTATCTTAAGCGCGGTATCGACAATTTTTTTTGTTACAAATTCTTTAGATCTCAAAGGTGATTCATGATTAAATAAAATTCCTGTACAACAAAAAATATTATATTTCTCCCTATAAATTTTTATAAGCCAATAAGCTGCAGCTTTAGATACTCCGTAGGGGCTTTGAGGCTCTATTTTGGAGTTCAAGTTATAAAAATTTATTTTATTATCCCCATAAAATTGACCAGAACCTGCATTAAATAGTTTGGCTTTATATTTTTTACGCTTTAAAATTTGTAAAATATTCAAAATACCCTCGGTATTACTTTTTAATGAAATATCGGGTGTTTCAAATGACTTTATAACAGAGGAGTCTCCAGCTAAATAATAAATTTCATTTATATTTGAACTCAAAATTTTTTCACAAAATTTAATGTTGGTAGCCTCACCTTTATATAAGATAATTTTTTTGATAACGTTTAATCTTTTTAAGCGATATACGTTTTTATTAGATGTTTTTCTAGTTGTTCCAATTACTTTATATCCTTTTTGCAATAAAAGATGAGATAAATAAGCTCCATCTTGACCGGTAATACCAAAGATAATTGCAGTTTTTTTATATTTCATATACTTAATTTGAAATTATTTTTAATACTTTTAGTATATTAATTAAACCAATTTTTTATGAGTAAAACATTAGTATTTACTGCAACTTACAATGAAAAAAAAAATATAAAACATTTAATAAAAAATATAAATAAGTTAAATATAGATGTAGATATACTTGTAATTGATGATAACAGCCCGGATAAAACATGGGAAATTTTGCAAAAATTGCAGAGAGAAATCAAAAATTTAAAAGTAATAATTAGAAATAAAAAATCTGGCCTAGATACTGCTCATAAACTTGGATTTAATTATGCTAAAAAAAATAAATACACAAATTTTATTACTTTGGATGCTGACTTATCACATGATCCTAAAGAAATTAAAAAAATAATAACCTTTCTAGATACAAAACCATTCGTAATAGGATCAAGGTATATGAAAGGTGGTAAGTGCAATATGTCTTTTTATAGATTAATTTTAAGTGTTTTAGGAAATAAATTTATTAGAATTTTATTAAATATTGATTGTCATGAATTCACAACCTCTTATAGAGGTTTTAATCTAAAAAAATTGAAGAAGTTTAATCTAAACAAAGTTAAGGCAACTGGTTATAGTTTTTTTATGGAAACAATATTTCTTTTGAACAGAAATAATATTAAAATTTTTGAGATACCAATTAATTTTAAAAACCGTACACAAGGAAAGTCAAAAATCCCTACTTTTGAAATTTTTAGAACATTAAGTAGAGTATTTGCGTTATATTTATCAAGATAAAGTATTTTATTTAATTATAATTTAATAAAAGTGTTTTTTTTTATATCGAATATTTTATTACAGTGATCTAAAGTAGACATTTTGTGGGAGATAAAAACTATTGTTTTATTTTTATTTAATGAAAATACGTCATCAATAAATTTTCTTTCTGTCATTTTATCTAAGGAACTTGTTGACTCATCAAATATTAGTAGCTCTGGATTTCTGTATAACGCTCTAGCAACACCTATTCTTTGCTTCTGACCCACAGAAAAATTTCTTCCATTTTCCTCTACCAAAGTATCAAAGCCATCTTCTAGATTATCTATTACCTCTATAATTTGAGCAGCTTTTGAAGATTTTAAAAGTTTTTCCAAAGAAATTTCATTTTCGTTAAGTCCTAAAGCTATATTTTTTTTTAATTTATCTTCGAAAAGAAAAATTTCTTGAGGAACATAACCAATGTTCATAATAAATTGATTTTGATCTCGATGTATTTCTTGATCATCTATAAATATTTTGCCATTAGTGTGTTTTAATAAGCCCATGATAATATTTATAAGAGTTGATTTACCTGAGCCAGAATTGCCAATTAAGCCTATTTTGTCTCCTTTGGAAATTTCAAGTGTTAGATCATTAATTACATTTTTATCACTTTCTTTGTATTTAAAACTAATATTTTTTAAAAAAATATTTTTTTTAAACTCTATGAAATTTGATTTATCATTATTTTTTAAATCCAATTTTATTGTATTCAACTCTGAAAAAACTAAGTCAAATGATGGCTGAATAGCTTTTAAATTACTTAAAGAGGTTGCTAAGGTATTAAATATTGGTATCATTCTCAAAGCCACTACAACGACTAACGATAAAAAAGGCAAAATATTTATTATATTTTGATCCCTATGTAGTTGAAACAAAACTATCAATACAATTAAAATCACCGCAGTAAGTTCTAAAAATAATCTTGGTAGTGATGTAACAAAATAATTTAAAAAAATATTTTTTTCAGTTTTTTTTACCCTGCTCAAATAATTTGAAAATTGAAATTTTTTTAAATCATAAATTTTTAATTCCTTAAACAACCCAATTGTTTCGTAAATTGTTTTTATAAGATTTGAAGATAAAACTTGGATTTCCTTTCCTCTTCTGAAAATTTTCTTTTTATTCAAATAATAGAATAAAGAGGCGACAACAAAAAAAACAGAAAACAAAAATAATGAAATTTCAGTATTAAATAATAATAATAAAATTATTATTGCTCCAAGTATAAATACTTCTTTGATTAAATTTAAAAGACTTAAAATATAAATTATAGTATTTCCAACATCAATAGAGAGAATTCTTTGAATTACAGAAGTATTTTTTTTTATTAATAGAAGATAATCTTGGCCTAAATAATATCTAAATAATTTTTGAGATATGTAAATCTTAATATTTTTTAATAATTGCCCCTGAAAAAAAAATATCAAAGCATTGAACAAATTTTTAAAAACAAACAGACAAATAATTATAATTGATATCAATTCAACTTGTTTTTTTTTTGATAAATTCATAAAGCTATCTTTTAAAAAATTTAAGTCTAAAAAATTAGTTTGAATATTTTTTTGTTCCAAAATAGTGTTAAGCAATATCGGAATAGAACCAAGACTTAAAAGTTCTAAAATTGATAAAACAACTAATAATATAATTAACAACCCTAAGAAAAATAATTGATTGAATTTAAGATTATAAAGAATATTTTTAAATTTATTCATGTTCAATATTATTTAAAGAGTAAATTTGTTTAATAAGATTTTTAGTATTTAAAAAAATTAATTTGACTAAATAGAATTTTTTTAAACTTTTTGCATAATAAGATTTTAGTGTTTTAAGCATATTTTTTAATTTCTGATATTATTTTCTTGTAACTTGGTATTTTCTGATTAATACGTAGATATTTCATGGTAAATGAATCAACCTTTTTTTTATTTTTTTTAAACTTTTTAACCAAATCTAACTTACTAAAATCTAACTTATCATCTATATCGATAACTAATGATCCAGATCTTCGTGGATAAGAATTAAATTCATTGAATCGTTTTAAACCAACTTTTTTTGTTGATAAATATATTATTTTTTTTTTCATTATAAATGCTGGATTGATTGATGTGGAATTAAATAAAGTTACTATTTCAGATTTTTTTATTAATTCAAAGGTTCTATTTTTATAAATTTTAAAATTTTTTAAAAGTTTTTTTGTAGTCTTTAATGAGTATTGAGGATGTATACTCACAATCACTTTTTTTTTATATAAATTTTTTAAATAAGTGAGAAATTTATTTACTCTTGAGTAATGTTGTTTTATTTCAAGTTCACTTTGTTTTTTACCTTCTTTTAAATTTTCTATGTGATTTAAATTATAATCTATATACAAAATATGTTTATTATCCACATTACCTTTGTTATCAAAACACATATCATATGCTGAACTATTGACTAAAATTACTCTTTTATAAAATAAAAATTTTTTTCTTATGAAGCCACATTGACTATTATTTAAAAAAATACTCTTATTTGTAGTAAAACATATGTCAATTTTATTTAATAAGTTTAATCCAGTTAATATATTAATTATAAATGAACTTACTTTATTGTTTAAAAAATGAAAAAATTTTTTTACAAAATGTTTTTTTTCGATCACAACACTCTGTGTTACTACATCGACATTTAAAATTTTGAATTGTTTTATACTATTTTTTTTTACTAAATAATGAATATATAAATCTTCAAATCTTTTTCCAAAATTGTTGATAGAAATTTTATTTTTAAATTTCTTAAAAAAAATTGAAAAATCCCTAGAATTTTGGAATGATATAAAATCTATATCTGGATATTTTTTTTTTAAATATAAAAAATTTTTTTTAGGCTTTTTGAATAATATAAAATTTGAAATATCTATAAATACAACTTTTTCGAACTCTTTAATTAGGTATTTTATCAATAATTTATGAGTAATAATTGTTGTTTCTGCTGAATTAAAATCAGTCAATATAAAAATTTTATTATTCATCGTAATAAAAATTCGACAATTTTAAAGTCTAGGGGTGTATCTATATCCAATGATCGTTCTTCAGGCATAATATAAATCGATGTCCTCTTTTGAAAAACTGTATTAGAATTTAACAAAGTTTTACGTTTCCATATATAAATCGATGCATTCATATCATAAACCACAGGAGCATTTTGTCTGCTTGTGATCTGTTTCATTAAATTCTTTATTGGTTTTATTTTATTTTTCTTAAATTCAACAGCATTGAAATAAGGGTTTCTTTTTGACAAACAAACAGAAAATAAATTATCGGATTTATTTCTAATCATTTTATTTAAAGCCTTTTTTAAGTCATAAATTTTTCTTAAAGGTGAGGTAACATCTAAATCGAATATCAAATCGTATTTTTTTTTGTACCTTTTTTCCATTTCGATTAAACAATGCCTAATTACAGGTATTTTAGGACTATCATCTTTTGCAAGATTTTTGGGTCTCTTTATGCGGTCAATATTTTTTTCTTTTTTTGAGTATTCTAATATTTTCTCACTATCTGTTGAAATGACAATATTATTGAATAACTTAGATTTTCTTGCCTGATTTAAAGTATAATAAATCAAAGGTTTACCCTTTATCTTTTTTATATTTTTATTTTTTACTCCTTTTGAACCGCTTCTGACACAAATTGTACATAAAATATTTTTCATTATTTTTTTTGTATTCGTGATATGAGTTTTTGAACTTTTAGACTAAATCTAAAATCGGGTAATTTAATTTTTTTGTCGTAAATAATGTCTCTTATGAGCCTTTCAAAAGTAATTTTAAATCCCTTTTCTTTCCAAGATTTGATTTTAAATGATTTATTTTTTTTTGAAAAAATTACTTTTTTATTAATTAAATCGGCATATAAATTAATTTTTTTGCTACTTACTGAAATACTTCTATGTTCTAATTTTGAGTAATAGTTTAGATGAAGAAATATCTGTTTTACTTTTTTAGATTTTCCAATCAACAAAAGATTATCATCAGAATTAATTTTTAAATCGGAGATTTTATTATTAACAACATAATCTATTTTTATTTCACCAAATATCCATAGCAAATAATCTAATTCGTGACTTAAATCTAATAATACTCCTCCACCTAATTTTCTTTTGGCACTGTAAGATTTAGAATAATCTCTTTTTCTCCAATATGGTAAATAAGATTTACAAAAAATTTCTATTGTAAAAAATTTTTTTTTATTTGTCTTATCCTTAATATACTGTAACAAAGGATCGTACCTTAGATTAAAATCTACAAAAATTTTGTTCCTTATTTTTTTTAGATTTAAAAATTTGTGAAAAAGTGGTTTTTCTACAATAATAATTTTATTTTTAAATAAACCGTTTATTAATTTTAAATGTTTATAATGATCTACTGTTGAAGAGCAAATAAAAATAATATCGGGGTTATATTTTTTTAATTCTATAGTATTATTTAATAAGTTGTTTTTAATTTTTTGGTTTGTATAAAATTTAATTGATATTTTTTTCTTATATTTCTCCAAAATTTCACAGTATTTTTTAGTCATGTTTCCATAACCTATAAATAAAAATTTTTTGATCATTCGAAGAAACTAGTAGTCTTTTTAAACTCGTCCCATTGACCTACATCTAGCCAATTATTTTTTTTTTCAGTATACAAGCCAATCTTTTTATTATTTTTTTTAAGTTCTTTAACAAGATCGGTAAAATGAAATTTTTTATTTTTGGGGATATAGTCTAAAATTGTATTTTTAGCTAAATATATACCAACATTTACTAAAAAATTATATTTTGGTTTTTCTTGAATTTTTACTAAATCACCATTTATTTTACTATGACAAATCCCATAAGGAACTTGGTGCGTTTTTGATGATGCAAAAATTGTCAAATCATAATTATTTTTAATATGAAATTGATGCATTAAATCTAGTTTGACATTTGAAATTGTATCACAATTTGTAATAAAAAAATTTTTTGCAATCTTTGTATTTATCTTTGATAAACTACCAATAGTTCCAAGGGGTTTATTTTCGGTAATATATTTTATTCTAAATGAGTGTTTTAATTCTTTGAAATATGCTTTTATAATTTCAGATTTATAATTAATTGAGATCCAAAATTTTCTTACTCCATAATTTTCGTAATTTTTAATTATATGTTCAATGACTGGTTTTTTTTTAATTGGAATTAATGGTTTTGGTAAAATATGAGTAAAAGGTTCTAATCTTGTTCCCTTGCCACCAGCCATTATTATACAAGGTACTTTACTTAAAAATTTATTTTTTTTTTTTAACTTTAAATTTTTCTTATTAAAAAAGATATCGGGAGTAATTATTTTTTTAACTTTTCTTAAATTATCAACTATAGGAACAACTGTAAGTTTTTTTTTATAAAATAAATTTTTCAGATCTTGGTATGAATATTTATTTTCAAACAAAAAAATTGGTTTTTTATTAAAAATAAATTCTATTTTTTTCCTTAAATCATATTTTTTTAAAACAGCTTTTCGAATATCTCCATCACTTAAAGAGCCAATTAATTTTTTTTTGTTATCAACTACTATTAAACCCCTTGAACCACTTCGCCTTATTAATTGTAAACATTTTTTAAAATTATCATTTTTTTTAATTATTAAATTTTTCATAAACTACTCAAAATCAACTATATTTACTTTTTCTTGAATTAATTTCTTTCTTGCTAAACTTAAACCAGATCCTAAAAAATTAAATAAATTTGCTGTAATAACTCCTGAAACTTGTTTTTTTTGTAAAGCTTCTGACAAATGCTCTGGTTTTCCCGCTCCACCCATTAGTAGTATTGGTTTTGAAATAGAATTTTTTAATAATTTTAAAATTTCTAAATCTAGACCTGCCCCATTACCATCTCTATCAATTGAATTTAATATTATCTCTCCTGTATTCATATTATCTATATTTTCTAAATGTTGCTTTAGACTCGATTTCTCTTGTTTGGCTCCACAATTTGAAAACAAAAAGATCTCATTATCCTTTTTTTTATAATCGATCATTACACTTATTGATTGGGAACCATACAGATCAGAAATTTTATCGATCGTTTCTTTATCTTCATAACTAATAGTGTTTATTGAAATTTTATCTGCTCCATTTTGAAAGAATGTTTTTGCTATTTCTGGATTATTTATTCCCCCACCCAAAGTAATAGGAATAAAAATATTTTTTTTTAACTCATTTATATTTCTGAAAAAATTGAGATAATCTTTTTCTTCAGGATTTTTTTTAACAAGAATTACCATAAGTTCATCTACGTAACTAGCGGTTAATCCAAATTCAAAGTTATTTATTAACCAGCTTAAATCTCCTACTTTTTGAAGTCGAAAATTTCTGCTAAGATGAAAAAAATCATCTTTAAAATACAAACAATAAATAATTCTTTTTAAATATGACATTAATATTTACACACATGTTCAACATTTGAACATACATGACATATTATATATATGTTTACAACAATTAAAAATTATATATTATGTTCAAATATTGAACAATAACTTGCTTTTATGAAAAAATTTTTAAAATGCTTTGATCTTTCCAAAAAAAATATAATTGTTTTGGGTAGTGAAGGATTAATTGGTAGAGAAATAATTAAAAGTTGTGTTGAGACTAACGCAAAAATTATTTGCTTAGATCTAAAATTTAAAAATTTTCAAAAAAATAACAATGTTTATTTTGAAAAATTTGATGTTACTAAATTAAATAAGATTGACTCTTTTTTAAAAAAAATTGTTAAGAAATACGGACCTCCAAATTGTTTTATAAATGCAAGCTATCCTAAAAGTAAAAACTGGGCAAAAAATTCATATAAAGATGTAGATCTAAATGATTATATAAAAAATGTAAATCTTCATATGAATACTTATATTTGGATAGCAAAAAAGATTGCTGACATAATGGTTACAAATAATATCAAAGATGGATCAATAGTGCAGCTTTCTTCGATTTACGGAATTTTAGGTCAAGATAGTGAACTTTATAAAAATACCGAAATGAGAGAAAGTATGACTTACAGTGCAATAAAAGGTGGTATCAATAATTCTGTTCGTTCAATGGCAGCATATTACGGAAAATATAATTTAAGAATAAATAGCATAATAGCTGGAGGTGTATTCGATTATCAAAATAAAAATTTTGTAAATAAATATAAAAGAAAAACCCCCTTAGGTAGAATGGCTAATCCAAAAGAAATTGCATTTAGCTCTCTTTTCCTAATTTCTGATGCCTCATCTTATATCACAGGCTCAAGTCTTGTTGTTGATGGTGGATACAGCATCTTATAATTAGTTTTTTAAATCCAAAAAATTTTTGATCAGTTTTAAGCCGACACCGTGACTTTTTTCTGGATGAAATTGAGACCCATAAATATTGTTTTTTTCAACAAACGAGATAAATTCATCTTGATAAATTGTTTTACCAATTGTTACATCTTCACCTGTATTTGAAATTTTATAAGAGTGTACAAAATAAAAAGGTGAATTATTTTTAATTTGGTTCCATATTTTTGTATTTTTATGAGCGACTAAATTAAAGCCTATGTGTGGCACAGGTAATTTAAAATTATTTGTTTTAAAATTAGTCAACGATCCATTTAAAATCCCTAAGCCTGAGGCACCCGGTGCCTCCTCACTTGACTCAAACAAAAGTTGCATTCCGACACAAATTCCAAATAACATGTGGCCATCTTTAATGAGTTTTTCTATTGCAAATTTCCATTTTTTTTCACTTAGATTTTTTGCTAATTTGCCGAAATTACCTACACCTGGTAAAATTAAGTGTGAAAAATTTTTTGATTCTTCTGGCTGTGAGATAAATTTTGGTTCATATTCAAGAAATTTTATAGCATTAAATATTGAGCTAACATTTCCTGCTCCATAATCAATAATTCCAACTTTTTTACTTTTCATTTCTGGATTATTTAATTTTAAATTTAGGAACCCATCTGTTTTTTTTTTCAAATAAATCTTTATTAACCCATTTGTCAATTGTGTTTTTAAACTCTTGAATACTCATCTTATAATAATCACAATACTCTTCAAAATACTCCTCTGGATAAACATCATCGTAAATTTGAACTAATTTTACAGCTTGTTCTCTTGATAGCGCACCTCTTCTTACATCTATGCCAGCATCCATCGTAGTTCTAGCAAAGCCAAATTTTAAATACATTAGATATATATGAAGAAAGTAAAGTTTTTGATCTGTCTGGCCAAAGTTAGTGTAAGTTCCGGTGTTTAAAGTTTCTTTTTCTTGAAGACCACAATATTTTTTTGCGTACTC
>CENJ01023284.1_pt1 | contig 14768 bp, 13 predicted proteins | sample 356161 | NCBI WGS metagenome assembly CENJ01 (sample SAMEA2619531, study PRJEB7988) | marine metagenome | biome: marine biome (ENVO:00000447); feature: surface water layer (ENVO:00002042); material: "saline water (ENVO:00002010), including plankton (ENVO:xxxxxxxx)" | depth 5 m
CTTTTTAATAATCTTTTTAAAAATTTTTTTCATATACTTAGCAATGTTACTCAAATTATCTCCAACAATCTCTTCGGGACTTGAAATCTTCAATAATTTTTTTAAGAATATTATGATTATTATTATTTGATACTATTTCATCATATCTAAGTTTTCCTTTATTTATCAAATTATCACGCACTTCAGTAGAACTTAACAATTTTTTTAAACTTGAAACAAGGCTTTTTGGGTCATCTAAATCTAATAATAGTGCTGCTTCTTTCACTTGATCTCTTAATCCTGGCAAATCAGAATATAAGACTGGTATATTTAATTTAAATGCTTCTAGAGGAGGTATATTTGTTGGGCCAAAATATGTTGGCATAACAAGTGCTATTGACTGTGAGTATAAGTAGGGCATTTCTTCATTTGGCACAAACCCTATGAATCTAACTTTGCTCTCAAGATTAAACTTCTTGGTCATATCTTTTATATAAGATAAATTTCCTTGGTCTGATCCTGAAAAAATTGCACCCAACACTATTGAACTTTCATTTTGCAAAATATCTAAAGCTTTAAGGATATAAATATGATTTTTGTGCGCCCAAAATTGAGCTGGATAAAAAATATAATCACAATTAAGATTATATTTTTTTTTAATATCAAGATAATCGCTATTTTTTAAAAAGTTTGATTTAATATTGTTATCTTTTAAAAATTTTGAAGGTTTAAATGGAAAAACATATACTCTATTTTCATCTAATCGATATCTATTAACAACATTTTTTTTTCCTAGTTCAGAATCAGCTAAAATGGCGACTGCTCTAGGTAAGTTTTTTTGAAATGTAACCTCTCTAAATTCAAAAATTCGGTTATTTTTAACCTCAGGAAACTCTGGATTATCTCTATGACATAAATCAAATAAAGTATAAATATAATTAATTGAATGAACATAACTAGCATAAGTGCTTTGAGAGACAAAATATATTAAATCAATATTTAATTTACTTAAAAATTTTTCAAATTTATTTTCTTTTGAAAAAATATTTATAAACTTATAAACTAAACTAGGTAGTTTTTCTCTTATATTCATCCAAACGAGAGATAGAATATTTGGGGAAAATAAATAATAATTTAACTTTAATTCATTGAGAATTTTTATATTTTCTTTTTGGGTGGTAATAATTTTTACTTCCAAATCTTTTGAAGATAATTCTTGTGCAAGAAAAATATTATTTAAAGATTGTTGAAAATTTCCTCCTATTTCAATTTTATGATCTAAAAATACTGCTAATACAAATTTTCTCATTCTAGTTTAATCTATATAAATAAATTATTTTTTTTCACCAAGTAATTTTTTTAATATCTTAGAAACTTTATTAATCTTTTTATTATCTAAATTTAATCCACTAGGTAAATATAAACCATATTTATAAAGTTTTTCTGCAACAGGAAAAGACTCTTTGTTAAATAGTTTTTTTTTTTTAAATATAGGTTGCATATGCAGTGGGCAAAAAAATGGACGCGAACCAATACCTTCTTTAGACAGATTATTCATCAATTTTTTAACATTTAAACTTGATGATCTTTTGAGCTGAAGACCATAAATCCAATAAATATTTGTTGCATAATCAGTTTTTTTTTTTGGTAAATTTACTCCACTTAAATTAGATAACAATTTATTATAACTGTCACCTATCCATCTTTTTTTTTTAATAAATCTATCCAGTTGTTCTAATTGTGCTACGCCAACAGCTGCTTGTAAATTTGTCATTCTTAAATTCCACCCCATTTTCTCATGAACAAATCTTTTTTTTTTCTGAAAACAAAGATTACGTAATGAACGTAATTTTTCAGCAATTACTTTATTGTCTGTGAGTATCATACCTCCTTCTCCAGTGGTTATATGTTTATTTGAATAAAAACTAAAAGTACTGACATCTCCAAATGAACCACAATTTCGACCCTTATATGTTTGTCCTATCATTTCTGCAGCATCTTCGATTAACTTTAACTTATGTTTTTTACATATTTTAATTAGAGGATCTATATCAACAGGCAAACCATAGATGTGTACTGCCATGATTGCCTTAGTACGACTTGTAATCTTATCTTCTATCTGACTAACATCCATGTTCCAGGTTATAGGATCTGAGTCAACTAACACTGGCGTTGCTCCAGAACGAACAATCTGTAAAATACACGATATAATAGTAAAAGTTGGTAAAATTACTTCATCACCTTTTCCTATTCCCAAAGATTCTACCGCAGCATCAATTGCTGTAGTACCATTTGTTACAGCTATTCCATATTTTTTACCAATTCGTTTTGCAAACTCTTTTTCAAAACGATCAACAAAATTACCCTCAGAAGAAATCCAATTAGTATTGATGCATTGGGTTAAATATTTTTTTTCATTACCATTTAGTAAAGGTTCATTAACTGAAATAAATTCATTCATAAAAATTATTTTTAGTAAGCATTTTAAAAATCAAATTTTTTTTAAAACTACACATGGACCCCATGTATTATCTTTTATTTTTGCTCCGGTCATAAATTCTTCTTGATCTATACGTTTGAAACCATTGGCCTCACAATAATGATCAATTTCTAATAAACTAAAGTGACGCATTGGATGGGTCTCCTCTAATGTGCTTATATTTTCATTAACTAAATCTTTTAAAAAAATACTGTAATTTACATCTACTCTATTTTCTTGAGAGTATATTTCTGGTTCAGCAATTCGAACAATTTCTATTTTTTTGTTTGACATGCGCTTTATCTTAACGGTTGGTTTTATTGTATAAACTGCAGGCGAATACCAGAAATCAAAAATAAATAAACCTCCTTTGTTTAAATGATAAGCGGCATTAGAAAAAACATCAGTTATTTTTTTATTACTTATTTGATAACTCATCACATGAAACAATGACAAAACAACATCATAAGTTTTATTCATTTTTATGTTTGCAATATCTCCTTGCTGGCAAGTAAATCCTGGTGCTAATTTTGATTTCATGCACATTTCTTCACTTAGCTCAATTCCATGCACTTTATAGCCTAGACCTGCAAGAATGCATCCATGTCTACCAGTTCCTGAACCAAATTCTAAAATATTTTTACTATTTGAACTATGACGAATTACTAATTTGTGAACATAATTTGCTTCGGCAGAATAATCTTTATCATTATAAAGTAAGTCATAATAATCGCTATATTTATTAAAAATTGACTTATCCATATTTTTTATTTTTTTATTTTAATTTTTTCAATAGGAACTGGATCAAATCGTGTTTTGTCACTTTCACCAATATAAGGGCCTTGTTTTATTTCAATCATTTCTGTTGGTTCAATCATTTCAAATCCGTGTCCTCCGAAAGCTAACAAAATTACATCACCTGTAAATAAAATTTTACTCTCAATATAATTTTTTTGATCGTCATAAAAATCAACTCTGACCTTTCCTGACTTTATAAAAAGCACTTCTTTGGTATACTGTACTTCTCGAGAAACTAAATTATGTACATGAGGTGTTATAATATGATTTTTGGGTCGGTTCATGTAACCTAATTGCTGGGAAAAATTATCAGGTGAAAAAAAATGAATACCTTCTCTATTAAAATTAGATCTCAATATAATTGCTAACAATAATTTATTATTTTCAATTTTCTCAATACTCATGGCTAATCTATATCACTAAATAGAATTAATTATATAATTATACTGTATTAATTTCTAATATCAATGTCAGGAAATAAATTAAAATTTAAAAATTAATTTAATCATTTGACTAATCTTTCTTAAAACAAAATAAAAAACTCTTCTAGGAAAAATTAACCAACTTCTAGGGAACCGAAGATCTCTTCCACCAAATGTCAATTCAAAATCATAAAAATCTGCATCATGGTCGATTTCTATAATTTTTGGATGATTAATTTCTCCTAAATCTTTTGATGGTAGATTGTCATGTTCATTATTTTTTGATTTAGTATGTGTGGCATCATTTCCAAAACCGATATTAGAAACTAGATTTACATTCGGTGTTGCTGTAAATCCTCTTCTATACAATTGTGATGCAACCCAGGGATATGCCCAACTATTAATTTTATTTTTATGAACCAGTTCAAAAATTTTTTCCCAGTACTTTCTTTCCACTGCATCTGGAAATATTTTTTTCCATTCATTTGATACTTTAAATTTAGGCCAAAAACCTAATTCACCGTCATAAAATTTCCAAGCTCTTCGCCATGTGGCCCACCCCCAACAATGAAGTATTTTGGAGAAGTAATATGACGCTTCACCTCTTGTTATTTCATTTTGAAAATTGTTTCCAGTAATTGAAAACACCTTGTTATCATTCAAATAGTAATTTAAGAGATTTTCACAAAACAAAAAAAAATCTTTATGTGGAACACAATCATCTTCAAGAATTATGCCATATTCCTCATGTTCAAAAAACCAACTAATACCTTTGCTTACTCCAGCCTTACAGCCTAAATTCTTTTTGCTAAATAAAGTCTTAACGTCACATTTCCAATCTACATTTGTTGCGATCTCTCTTGCTTCTTTTACTTTTGCAAAATCATTTTTAAAATTTTCTCTGGGTCCATCACCTGCAATATATAATTTTTTAGGTTTGATTCTTTTTATTGTTTCAAAAACTTTAGAAGTAGTTTGAGGTCTATTAAAAATTAATAATAAAATTGCTGTATTTAATTGATTTGGGGATTGGTACAAATCTTTCATATTAATTAAATTATATTTAGAATAACCTATTTATAAAATATTTAATGTATACAAAATTCTATTTAACAAATTTTTTGGAGTAGCAAATATAGGTTTGATTTTTTTTGGAATTAATTTTATTAATTTTTCTTTTAAGTGTGTTTTTGATCCAAACTCCATACTTTTAATCTCTTCTCGTGAGACTCTATTGGGATATAAACCTCTTGAGATAAGAGAATAACCTGGCTCCCCATGATCATCATCAATTGCAGCAAATAGTTCTTGATTAGGTAAAGCGTGCCTAATAATCGGTACCACAAAATCATTTGATTTCTTTTCAAAATCAAATGGTAAATGTCTAGGCCATCTTTTTAAAAAAGGTTTTTTTGATGATAAAACTTTTATAAAAAAATTTTTTGACATAATGCTGGGACAAGAAATGAGATAAAAATTTCTTTTTAAATTTTTTTTAATTTTAATTATCGATTCTAAATCCAATTTTGTAACAGTGATATGCTTTTCTATAGTTTCTGGCTCAATTATTGAAAACATACTTCTTGTGTCTTTTTTAAACCAGGAATACCAAAGTTGATCTACATTCAATGCATGCATTTCCTTGATGCATGAATTAAGAATTTTAGGATCTTTTAAAAATATATGATCCTCAATCCAAAAAAAGATATAAAGACAATTAATCTTATTAAAAATTTTCAAAGAATCATATTGCCATCCATTTTTACTTTGCAAAAAAGATAGTTCGAGATTGTTGCCTAATTCCTTTTTTAAAAAATCACCTGCAAGAGATTTAAAACGCCCCCTTATATTTATCACCCATTGATCTGGATTTGAGTTTTTAAAAGAATAAAAAGAGTCTTTCAATCTCATAAAACGTTCTTCATTATCTATAAAAAAATTTGCAAAAATTGCTAAATTTGGTCTTTGCATATTAAAATACTTTATGTTTTGTCTAATTCTTTTTTTAACATATCTTTTCCAAGGGCATAAAGAAATAATGAATAAGGATAATGATGTAAAGCAGCAATATTTAAAAAAATAAGTGCTGTCAAAATTCTAACCTTAGTTAAAGAGTAACCTTTTTCAACGCACCAATTACTAAAGTGTTTTTCGGTTTCTATGAGGATTTTTTTGCGTTTAAGATTAAATAATATTTCATTATCACTCCATTTTACAAAAAAATTATTTTTTTGAATTAATTCATGAGAAACAATCATTCCATGTAAAAGTTTTGCCAAATCGTAATAAATATCTCCAAAATTAATACTACCACCAAAATCTTGTCGCCAATCTAAAAATATAAATTTCTTCTGATTTGACTCCCATAATATATTTTCAAAATGAAAATCTCCATGAAATTGACCAGGACAACCGGCAGCTAAATCTTTCCAATTAACTCGATTTAAAATAATTGAAAGCTTTGTCATTTCATTTCCATTAATTTTTTCTGATCTATCTTTTTTATTAAAATTTTTATAAAATTGATTCAAACGTTCTAAAGTTTTATCATAATAAAATTGATGACATTTTTTTTCAAAAAATTTTTTTTTATTAAAACTTAAATTTTTTTTTTTCCAAAATTTTTCACAAAATACCAAAAAATCACTAAAAGATTTTAAATTTATTATGTTTGAAAAAACTTCGCCTTTAATCTTATTATAACAATACATATTTTTTTTAAAGTCTACAATTTGCGGTACATAATTTTTTAACTTCTTGGATCTAAGATATCGATTTTTAATGAATTTAGAATCTGTTGAGAATTTAATTACTTTTTTATTTACAAACCAAATAGCTTCATTCTCTTTTTCTAAAATATTTGGTTCATCTGCCTCCTTGTAAGCTTTACGGGTTGTAGTTAAATTTTTTAGGTTCCCAGCATCATGCCAACTAAATTTATGAGATTTAATTAACTTTTGACCTAAAATTTTTTTAAAGGCATAAACTTCACCCTGAGCAATTACATTTTGATCTCTTTTTTTCATAACATCCCAAAAATAAGAATGGTCTTTTATACCTGCTAGGCCAATATAGGCTTTTTCATTTTTAAATTTAGCTTTTCCTTTTTCATGTATCTGAACAATATTTTGTTTATTTATTTTTAATGTTCTAAATCCTGATAAATCTTTTATATTTGAATATCCCATCCAATTATAATCTGGACCAGGTATTGATTCATTCACAAGTGTATCACATGAAGTAAATATGAATGGCTCTTGAAGATATTTTTTACAGGATAATAAGCTATATCCTAATCCCGATCCATTTCCTTCATATGGATCTATATTTACAAAATAAAAAACACGATCTGGATAAGCTAGCTCTAGAAATTCTCTAACTAATTTTCCTTTATGTCCTAGCGCAATAACAAATTCGCATCTCTTAGGAAACTGATCAATTATATGAGATAAAATTGGTCTATTTGATATGCTTACTAGAGATTTGTTTATATAATTTGTTAATTTTTCCAAACGGGAACCAATTCCTGCAGTCGGAATTACGACTCGGTATGTCACTGAGAATTTGTACGGTTGTAGTCATCTGAGAGTCTAACAACGTCATCCATTTCGGGAGTACTTGCCTCCAAATAAATACTGTCAGTTACCCCTTCCATGCGATGCACCATTCCGGGTTCAATAGTTAAAAAATCACCAGAACTATATATTTTTGATTTTAAGCTATCTTTATCTTTTCCTAGTGTAATCTTTAAATCACCAGACAACACATAAATAGTTTCTTTTTTAAAATCATGATACTGAAGGCTGCATCTATGACCACTTTTCATAGTTAGTTTTTTAACCATATATTTATTATTTATTTCAATTACTTCTTCTGAGCCCCAAGGTTTTTTTATTAATTGCATATAATCATTGTTTAATATTATGTTTTTATATTTTATACTTTATAAGGTCTTTATTTTTTTTAAAAAAATCATTATAAAACGATTTTGCATAAAATATCATATCCCATTTGCTTTTAAACCCATACTTATTTCTCATCCACTCTTTTCCTTCATTAACATAAAGTTTTAAATTTTCATCAAATTTTTCGGTTTTGATAAGATCGGATTTCTCTAATAATAAAGAATTATTTTCTTCGATCATTACTTCATTAGTAATTCCACTAGCCCAATTGTTTGCATAACCTTTTGCAATTAACTCAGTTTCTAGTCCCCATCCTCTAAAATTATTTCCATCAAATAATAAATTAATATAATCATTCTCAAAATTACATAAATCTTCTATAAATTTTTTTCTTACAAAATATGCATGGCTGTGAATAAACCAAAAATATTTAATGTTACAATCATTTAAAATTATTTTTTCACCCCAATCTTTAGAGCATGGAGATAAAATACCCATTCTTTCATGTTCAACTAAAACTTGTCTTAAAGGTTGTATTGTTTTTTTTTTTTCAAGAATTGTGTCGTTTGTTAAAAAAAAAATAGAGTCATATTTATTTATTAAATTTTCCTCAAAAAGTTTTTTAATACCGAAATTTAATCCTCGGGCATATCTTAAACCATAAGATAATGTAAATTCGTCCTTTACATGCCATGTCATATTTTTTGAGAGATTATTTTTATCTGATCCAGCTTCGATGACAAATATATCTGTTAAATTTTCGTCATACTTTTTTATATGACTCACCAAGTTATCAGTTTCAACTGGTAAATTTCTATTTAATATAATCGTGGCAGTTTTTTTATTCATCATATTAAATTAAGATGTTTGACATATCTCATGATACTTTGCTTCACACTATTTTTAAGGTATGAGTCAAATGATAAATTTTTTTTTTCCAAATTTTTTCTTGCTTCGGAAAAAATTTCATTACATTCAGGTTTTGAAAAAACGTAATGTCCAGCAATTAAAGATTTTTCATAATCTGTTGCTTTAGAATCTTTTACCATCCATTTTGTCCATTTTTTGGATTGATATGAAAGTTCAAGAAATTTATCTCTCAATCTTTCAAGATTATTATCTTGTAATATTTTTACGATAGATTTAGTCTCAGCCACACCAAACTCTGGTGCAATATTAACTGCATGTATTCCTAATTTAGGATGAGATTGTAACGCCTCGTTAGATACGTAATCTGTGTTATGTGCTTTCATCCAAACGTTATTTTTATCACATATTTCAATCATTCTTGGTACTTGTATTTCGGCTGCAAGTTCATTTTTGACTCTTATTTCAGAATCGAATGATCCAACATTTCTCATCTCTGAAACTCTTGTACCTGATTGAATAACTACAAAAGAAGGTCTTTGAAACTGTTTATTATCACAGAACTTGTTTACTTTTTCAATAATATATTCCAGTTCAGCTGGTGTGTTAGTTGAACCAGATTGCTCTTCCGTGCCTATCTCAAATATAATTTCCTTTTTATTTTTTAATGCTACTTCGGAGCAAAATTCATAAAGTTCATAAATTCTATCTAAAACTGTCTCTGTTTTTGGACTGTTATAAGGATCAATACTTGGATCTATATGTATCACTTTAAACCCTGATTTAATATCAGTCAAAAATGAATTTTTTGCTGATTTCATTGCAGCTTCTAAATTCAATTTTTGTTCAATTTCAGAGTTGTTCTGCCATGGTCCTCCATGATCTCTTGATAGAAGTACTAAGTCTTTTTTGTCATTTTTTTTTACATATCTAGCAAAATCTTCGGTAGTCCAATTGTTTACGTAACCACCACCTATTTCTTGCGAGTCAACTTGTCGTCTACTAGCTATTAACATTATTGGAATTAAGTGTATATTTGCAATATCACAAACAGCGTCAACACAATTTAAACTCATCGGCCCAACACCTAAAAGAGTACAATTTTTTTTTTTTAGAAAATTATTTAATTTTGAATGAATCATTAAAAAAATAAAACCTAGTTTTAATTAACCTCATGTTGAAGCCATTGTTTTAAAGTTTTCATTTTTGGTTAATAGATTTTTGTAAGTATCTTCTGCTTTAAGCTTTCCATTTTGAAGTAAAAAAATTTTATCACAGTTTTTAACTGTAGTCAATCTGTGTGCAATTAAAATGATCGTCATCTTTTGCTTTAAATTATTTATACTTTCCATAATAAATTTTTCAGTAATGTTATCTAAAGCGCTAGTTGCTTCATCAAGAATTAAAACTTGAGGATTATTATATAGTGCTCTTGCAATTCCTATTCGTTGACGTTGACCTCCTGAAAGTCTAACTCCTCTTTCGCCAATTGATGTATTATATTTTTCAGGTAAATCATTAACAACAAAATCATGTAATCTGGCAAGCTTAGCTGCTTTTTCTATATTTGCTTGATTTATTTTGTTTTTATCAACTCCAAAAGCAATGTTTTCTTTTATAGTTGAGTCTGACAAATAAATTTGTTGCGGAACATATCCAATTATTTTTTGCCACGACTGCATATTACTCTCATTTATTTCTTTGTTATCAACAATTAATTTTCCTTTAAGCGGACTAATTAAACCTAGTATAATATCTATCATAGTAGATTTTCCACTTCCTGTTTTTCCAACAATACCAATTTTTTTAAAAACTGGTATACTCAAAGTTATATCTTTTACTGCGGAAATTTTTGAACCTGGATAATCAAATGAAACATTATCAAGTTTAATCTCTTTCTCAATAGTGAGATTTTTAATTTCATTTTGAAATTTTTTTGAAAGTTTAAAATTCTTAAATTCATTGTGCAGATAGTTTATAGACGGATTTGAAAAGCGTAGACTCGTACTTGCATTATAAATTTGTTGTAATGCTGGAATTAAACGATAACCAGCAAATGCATACAGGCTAAGAACTGGAATTATGGTTATGAAATTGCTACCTCTATTCATTAATAATAATATAATTAAAATCATTCCACCAAACGCTATAGCTTCAAGTAAAAACCTGGGTAATTGAGCAATAACTTGAGCTGTAGCTTGGTTTACAGCATATATTTTTGCAGGCTTAGAGAAGCGTTCGATATAAGTTTGTTCAAGACCAAGAAGTTTTACCTCTTTATTAGCGTTAAAAGCCTCACTTACTGCTGTAAATCTAGCTGAATTTGCTTGTAAACGCTCATGACCAATTTTATTTATAAATTTTTTCATAAAAAAATAAATTATTCCATAGCTACCAATTAAAATTATACCGATTGTAAAAGCTAAATAAGGATCAGTGAAAAAAAGTAAAATTAAAATTGCAAATGCCACAGAACTTTGTGCGATTAAATTCATTGTAGGAACCATAACGCCATTAATTACCTGGTTAACTTCAGATAAAATACTTTTTCCAAGATCTGCGCTATGTTTGTTTAAAAACCAAACATAGGGTTGATTTAAATAATGTTCAATTAACTTTTTTCCCACACTGTATTCCCGAATTAACGTAAATCGTAATTGCACATACGTTGTTAGTGCTTTTAGGAACAGAGAAGTTATTAGAAAAATAAAAACTAATAATCCAAGAAAAAATAAAAATTTTTCGATTGTATCTACTCCAAAAAGAGTTGATTTCTCAAAAAAATATTTCAATACCAAATTACTGTCGATTATTTCTGGATTTGCCAAAACTGCCATAAATGGTAATATCGATGCAACTCCTAACATTTCAATAAATGCCATCATTAAAATTAAAAATAGCAATATATAGAGTCGTCTTTGCTCAGAAGGACTTAATAAATCAAGTATTTTTTTTATATTTTCCATTTAAAGCTATAAATTCATGATATGTTTTTTTTAATCCAACTTGAAGTTCAATTTTAGGTCTCCAACCAATTTTTTTTAAACAACTACTGTCAAGTAGTTTTCTTGATACACCATCTGGTTTTTTTGTGTCAAATTCTATTTGACCTTTGTAGCCTACTACTCTTTTAATAATGAGTGCTAATTTTTTTATTGATAAGTCAGAACCTGAGCCAACATTAATAAAATTGAGCATTGGTTTAGTATATTTTCTATAAACAGTTCTTTTTAAATTCATAATGTGAACTGCAGCATCAGCTAAATCATCAACGTACAAAAATTCTCTTTTAGCTTTTCCAGTTCCCCAAACCTTGACCTTTAACTTAGATTGAACTTTAGCCTCATGGAAACGTCTTATTAATCCAGGAATAACATGACCATAATTCAAATGGTAGTTGTCACCAGGTCCATAAAGATTTGTAGGCATTAAACATCTATAATCTAATCCATGACTTTTCCCATATTGCCTATTATAACTTTCACAAATTTTAATGCCTGCTATTTTTGCAATAGCATACGGTTCATTGGTTGGCTCCAAATACCCTGATAAAAGTGAACTTTCAGACATTGGTTGTTTTGCATATTTTGGATAAATGCAACTAGAACCTAAAAATAAAACTTTTTTTACGTTATTTTTAAAAGCTGCATGAATAACATTAGTTTGTATTACTAAATTTTCATAAATAAAATCCGCTGGAAATGTTGAATTTGCATAAATTCCACCAGCTTTTGCTGCAGCTAAATACACTTGATTAATTTTTTTTTTTTTAAAAAAATTATTTACTGCTTTCTGATCAAGCAAATCTAATTCACTTTTTCTTTTAACAATAATATTTTTTTGCCCTTTTTTTTTTAAATTTCTAAATATTGCTGAACCTACCATACCTAAGTGACCAGCTATAAATATTTTTGGATATGACATTATTCAATTATTCAAATTTATTAAAAAAACTATATCCATGTTTTTTAATTAATTCATCACGCTTTGCGAGTTTTAAATCTTCAGAAACCATTTCACTAACTAATTCTTCAAATGTAATTTTTGGTTCCCAACCTAGTTTTATTTTTGCTTTTTCAGCATTTCCTAATAATGTTTCAACTTCTGTAGGTCTAAAATATTTAGGATCTACTTTAATAGCCTCTTTACCATTTATAGTTCCAACTTCATTTATTCCCTCACCCCTCCAAGAAATTTCAATATCAAGTTTTTTAGCTGCAAGGTTTATGAATTCTCTAACTGAATATTGTGTACCAGTTGCAATAACAAAATCTTCAGGTTTTTTTTGTTGCAACATCATCCATTGCATTTCAACATAATCTTTAGCATGTCCCCAATCACGTTTAGCATTTAAGTTTCCAATATATAACATTTCTTGTAAACCAAGTTTGATTCTGGTTAGAGCTCTTGAAATTTTTCTAGTTACAAAAGTTTCTCCTCTAACGGGGGACTCATGATTAAATAGAATTCCATTACATGCATAAATTCCATATGCCTCCCTGTAATTAACAGTAATCCAATAAGCATACAATTTTGAAACTGCATAAGGACTTCTAGGATAAAATGGAGTATTTTCAGTTTGTGGTGACTCATGAACTAATCCATAAAGTTCAGAAGAAGATGCTTGATAAAATTTTGTTTTTTTCTCCAGCCCAAGAATTCTTATTGCCTCAAGTATTCTTAGCGCTCCTAGTGCATCCGAATTAGCAGTATATTCTGGTTCTTCAAATGAAACAGCAACGTGGCTTTGTGCTGCTAAATTATAAATTTCATTTGGCATTACTTCTTTTATTATTCTTGCTAATGACGAAGAATCTGTTAAGTCTCCATGATGTAAAATAAAAAGACGATCATTTTCATGTGGATCTTGATATAAATGATCTATTCGATCAGTATTAAAAAGCGAAGACCTTCGTTTTATACCATGAACCTCATAGCCTTTTTTTAATAAAAATTCTGCTAAATATGATCCATCCTGACCAGTAATTCCAGTTATTAGAGCTTTTTTCATATAGTATCCAATTTTTTTAAAGTTGAAAAAAGTAAAATTTTCTCCTTTTTAAATCATAATTTGAATAATTATTTTTTAAATCAATAAAAATTTTATTTTTTTTATTTTTGTACAATTTTTCGTAAAAATTAAGGTTTTTTAAAAATTCATTATGTGAAACAGCTAAAATTATAGCATCAAATTTGAAATTTTTAATTTTGTTAAAATTATATATTTTTATTTTATATTTTTGACTAACCTCTAATTTGGATACAATAGGGTCAAATACTTTTATATTTGCTCCCCAGTTTTCTAATTCTCTTATAATTTGAATAACTTTTGTATTTCTAATATCTCTCACATTTTCTTTAAAAGAAAAACCAAGAACAGCAATATCAGATTTAATTATAGCAACTTTGTTTTTTGACAACAATTTTAAAGTATTTTTAGCAATATAATTACCCATTCCCTCGTTGAAACGCCTACCTGATAAAATTAATTCAGGCAAATAATTTTTTTGCTGTGCTTTATATGCTAAGTAATATGGATCAACACTAATACAATGACCTCCAACAAGACCTGGTTTATAATAATGAAAATTCCACTTTGTTGAAGCTGCTTTTAAGACTTCATTTGTGGGAATATTTAGTTTGTTAAATATCACACTTAATTCATTAATTAAAGCTATGTTAATGTCTCTTTGGGTATTTTCTATTACTTTAGCACTTTCTGCAATTTTAATACTTCTTGCATGATAAACTGACTTAACAATTTTCTTATATAATTTACCAACTTTAAAAAGTATTTTTTTATTATTTGAACCAACAATTTTAGTTATATTTTGAAGTGTATTTACCTTATCACCTGGATTTACTCGTTCTGGAGAATAAGCAACATAAAAATCCTTATTGTATTTAAGTTTAGAGTTTTTTTCTAAGACAGGAATGCAAAATTCCTCAGTACATCCAGGGTAAGTGGTAGATTCGTAAATTACGATTGATTTTTTTTTTATGTAATTTCCAACTAATTTACATGCTTTTTCTAGCATAGTTAAATCTGGTTGATTGCTATCATGAATTGGTGTTGGAACTGTAATTATAAAAATATCTATGTTTTTTAACAAATACGAAGATGACGTGTAAATTAATCTTTTTTGTAAGATTTCATTTTTTAAATGTTGTTTATTAGAATCAATTCCTTTTTTTAATTCTTTTATTCTTTTACGATCTACATCAAAACATACAACATCATAGAATTTTGCAAAAGATATTGCGATTGGTAAACCCACATATCCTGATCCAATTATTGCTATGCTCATAATTTTTTTT
>CENJ01057078.1_pt1 | contig 14744 bp, 13 predicted proteins | sample 356161 | NCBI WGS metagenome assembly CENJ01 (sample SAMEA2619531, study PRJEB7988) | marine metagenome | biome: marine biome (ENVO:00000447); feature: surface water layer (ENVO:00002042); material: "saline water (ENVO:00002010), including plankton (ENVO:xxxxxxxx)" | depth 5 m
TCTAAATTAAAATTATTATATCTTCTATTTATTTTTGACTGGGCTTCAGCAACTAAATTACCTTCAATATCAGTTATTTTTATATTACAATTATCCGTTAATCCAGATATCTTAATTTTTTTATTTAGCATATCAAAACTAGGTCTAATTGGGTTTGGATATACGAATGTTTCAGCAAAACTTTCATTTGTTGATGAACTACCTGTGCTATAACTTACTAAACCTTTGTCTGTCCCAAAAAAAATAAGACCAGTTTCATCATTAATAGCTATATCATTAATGTTATTTGAAGGTAATGGTGAATTCTCTTTTGTAAAATGATATATTGTTTGTTGACCATTTGGAGAAAAATAAAATACGCCTGACCCAATCGTCCCAACCCATTTGTTATTAGCTCCATCAACTTCAATATCAGTAATAAATTGTTGTTCTAGCAATTCTCTCGGTAATCCATCTTCTAAAATTATAATTTGCTGAGTAACTGGATTTGAATCAAAAAAGTTTGAAGTATTATACAATACCCTTAGTCCTTGGATTGTTCCAATCCACAAATGATTGTTTTTATCAATGGCTAATGATTTAATATTTTTTGAAGGTAAATTTACTTGCTCTTCATTATTAATTTTTTTCAATTTAATACTACCAGTGCTATTGTTAAAGCCTATTAAACCAGACCTCAATCCTCCAATCCATTTAGTACCATATGTATCAATTTCTATATCACTAAACCCAAGCTCATCATCTAATCCGGATGGTATTATAGATGTAAAATCATAACTATCCCACAAGCCAGTATTAAAGTCAAATGATTTTAGTGGACTGTCAACCTTGGAATTTAAAATCCACAAAACACCTGAGCTATCAAATCCTGTATCACTAATTCTTATACTTTGATAGCTTGAATTATTGGCAAGGGTTAAAGATTCTAAATCACTATTTGATTCATCAAAAAGCTGAAATTCATTATTGTTAAATTCAAGTAGACCTCCATGAAATGAGCTTATAAAAACTTGATTATTATTAAATGGATTAATTGATATTTTGTTCAAATTAACAGAATTTTCAGGTAAGCTATCGAATTCTACATTATTCCAATTATTTTCTACAAGTCTACTAACTCCAGAGTAGTTCAAGGGACTAGGATTAAAATACTCTGTATAATTTCCAAATGTTACCCAAGTTTGATTTGCCTTGGATTCAACAGAGAAAATATTGTTTTCAAGCGGACCATTAGGGTAAATTGATGCGTCAGCTTCAGAAGCAGAATTATTATAAACCAAAACACCATTTTCTTCACTTCCTATATATAACCTATTATCAGCAAAAAGTCCTGTATTAAAGCTATTTTCTTCATTGTTATCAACTATAATCAAAGGATTTGTAAATGTTTGATCATATAATAAACATTTTTCCTCAAAAGTTAATGTAAATACTAAACTATCCTCTTTAAAATCTGAAATGTCGTTATTAAAAGACTTTACATTTGTTATTGAGCCATTAGTTATTTTATAAATATTTCTTGAATCATTGAAATAAATGCCATTTCCCGTTTTGATTAAATTATCAAAACTTCCAGAGTAAATTTGTGACCAATTATTGTAATCAATCAAAGTTTGATCTAAATTTGCCATTCTTATACCTCCATTTTCAAGACAACTCGCATAAATATATTGCTCATTAACAACGGTACTGGAAACTTTTAAATATCCAGCATTATTTCCAATATAAAAGGTGTCCCCAAACTCAAGTTGCTCTAGATAAAAGACTGAAATCCCATAGTCAGTTGAAACATAGAATGTATTATTATGAAAGTAAAAATTATTTATTCTTTTATTATTTGACGGAATAGTAGTTTTATTTTTAATGTCCAGAATATTTATTACGGCAAGTTCTGCAAGGTCCAAAATCTGTATTAGCCCATTTTCATAGCCGATTAAAATTTTATTGTATAACTCTGAAAAGAAGAAAGAGGAAATTTTATCTCCAGATAAACCTAACAAAGTGTCAAATGAATCTAGTTCTAAAGTCAAAAAATTGTAAGAGAATAATGCATTATCAGAAGAGAAAAAAATAGTGTTATTTTCATGTTGAGAATCTGATATTTCAGAATATGAAAAATATGTTTCCCAATTATTTGCTGAATTATTATTGTAGTTTTCCTGAGATTGGGAAAAATTAAATAGAAAAAATAAAATCAAAAATGAAAAACGCATAGAATTGACAACTGTCTAATACCAACGACAAATATATCATTATAATATGTATTTTATTTATCTAAATAACTCCTTGGGCTAACATTGCGTCAGCAACTTTAACAAAACCTGCAATATTTGCGCCTTTAACATAATTAATATATCCATCCTTTTCCTTTCCATGTTTTAAACAAGAATTATGGATATTTAACATAATTTCTCTGAGCTTTTCATCAACCTCTTCTCTTGACCAATTATATCTCAATGAATTTTGAGTCATTTCTAATCCAGAAGTTGCTACACCACCTGCATTAGATGCTTTTCCAGGTGCATACAATATTTTAGATTTTAAGAAAAATTCAATGGCTTTGTTAGTAGAAGGCATATTTGCACCCTCAGACACACATATACAACCATTTTTTACTAGTGTTTTCGCATCTTTTAAATTTAATTCATTTTGCGTTGCACATGGCAATGCAATTTCGCAAGGAACAGACCAAGGAGTTGCGGCTTTGTAAAACTTTGATTTTGGATATTTTTTTACATATTCGTTTATCCTTCCACGTTTTACATTTTTTAATTTCATAATGAAATTTAATTTTCTTTTGTCAATTCCTTCTGCATCAAAAATATAACCTGAGGAATCAGACATCGTTAAAACTTTTCCACCAAAATCAATAATTTTTTCTGCTGCATACTGGGCGACATTTCCTGATCCCGAAATAACCACGTTCATTCCCTTTAATTCTTTTTGTTGTAAAACAAGCATATCTTGGGCAAAATAAACTGTCCCGTATCCAGTAGCTTCAGGCCTAATTAAAGACCCTCCCCACGTTACTCCTTTCCCTGTAAGAACCCCTGTAAATTCATTTGCCATTTTTTTATATTGCCCATATAAAAAGCCAATTTCTCTGCTGCCAACTCCTATATCTCCAGCTGGAACATCTGTGTCTGGTCCAATGTGACGATACAACTCAGTCATAAATGCTTGACAAAATCTCATAATTTCATTATCACTTCTACCTTTTGGATCAAAATCACTTCCTCCTTTACCTCCTCCCATTGGCAATGTGGTTAAACTATTTTTAAAAACTTGTTCAAAAGCTAAAAACTTTAGTATGCTCATATTCACAGATGGATGAAACCTAAGACCCCCTTTGTATGGTCCAATAGCAGAATTCATTTGTATACGATATCCTCTATTCACCCATATTTCGCCTTTGTCGTCTATCCAAGAAACCCGAAAGGTTATGACTCGCTCCGGTTCACACATTCGTAAAAGAATATTTTTTCCTCTATATATTTCCCTGTTTATAATATAGGGAATAACAGATTCGGCAACTTCTTCAACAGCTTGCATAAATTCTGGTTCATTTCCATCTCTTTTTCTAACAATATTTAAAAAGCCCTCAATTTTATCTTTCATGTAATTTTATTTTACTGCTAATTATTAAACTAAAATAAATATTATTTAAAATTAGGTATTTAAAATTTTTATTTTAACAAAAAAAATGACAAAAATTGATAATTTCATAAAAATGCTTGTTTTAAATCATCAATTAAATCATCGGCATCTTCAATGCCTATGCTTAATCTAATCAAAGAATCTGTAACACCCGATTTCTCCCTTTCCTCCTTTGGAATACTAGCATGTGTCATAGTTGCAGGGTGGCCACATAGGGATTCAACTCCACCCAAGGATTCAGCAAGAGTAAATAACTTAAGCTTTTCTAAAAATAAAATTGTTTCTTCTTTTCCGAATCCCTTTATCTGAAATGACAACATTCCACCAAAATCTGACATTTGATTTTTTGCAACCAAATAATTTCGGTGTGAAGGCAAACCTGGCCAATATACTTTTTCTACTTTTGGATTATCTTCAAGATATTCTGCAATTTTTCTAGCATTTTCGCAATGTCTTTGTATTCTCACGTGTAAGGTTTTAATTCCTCTCAAGGTCAAAAAACAATCCTGTGGTCCAGGGACTGCACCTGTAGCATTTTGTATAAAATATAATCTTTCTGCCAAATCATCATCATTTAACATTAATGCACCAAGAACTACATCACTATGACCAGCCAGATATTTTGTAGCTGAGTGCATAACAATATCAGCTCCTAAATTTATCGGTGTTTGTAAATAAGGAGATGCGAATGTATTATCTACAACCAAAAGAATATTATATTTTTTGCATATATCAGAAAGTGATTTTATATCAAAAATATTGATCATAGGATTAGTTGGAGTCTCTACCCAAATGATTCTTGTTTTATCACTTATATAACTTTCAACTTCATCTAAATCAAACATAGAAGTAAAATGAAATTTAATATCATAATTTTTAAAAACTTTTGAAAAGAGTCGATAAGTTCCTCCGTAAAGATCATTTGTGCTTATTAATTCATCACCAGGTTTTAATAATTTCATTATGGCATCAATAGCAGCTAATCCTGATGAAAAAGCGATCCCATATTTTGCGTTTTCAATACTTGCAAATGAATTTTGCAAAGCTGTTCGTGTTGGGTTGTGTGTTCTTGAGTATTCATATCCTTTGTGTATTCCAGGACTTTTTTGAGCATAAGTTGATGTTTGGTAAATGGGCGCCATAACTGAACCGAATGCAGGATCCAAATGTTGACCGCCATGAATTGTTTTTGTATTAAATTTCATTTTTGAAATAATAAGGGTTTAGAACTAAAACAAATGTATATATAATCTAAATAATTAAAAAGATGAAACAAACTAACTTAAAATCAATTTATATATTTGCTTTTAATATTAATCATTTCTTATGATACAATCCATGACGGGCTATTGCTCAAGTATAATTTCAACGGGGAAGATTAATCACACGCTTGAGCTCAAATGTCTTAATAGTAAATACCTTGATCTTAATTTGAAGTTGCCCTATGCTCTAAGACAAAAGGAATTTGAGTTAAAAAAAATTATTGGTAAAAAATTATTTAGAGGTAAAATTGAACTTTTGATAACTAATGATAAAAAAAAGGAGAGTAAGAAAGCTAAGCTCCTAAGCAAAAATATTAAAAGTTACATAAAAGAATTAAAAAAAATGAATTCAATAGGCTCAACAGATTTATTAAAAATTGCTTTAACATTGCCTGGATCATATGAAGTTTCTGAAAGCGACTTATCAAAAAACAACTATAAGAAAATTGAAAAAGAATTATTTGCATTAATTGAAAATGTAATAAAATTTAGAAAGAAAGAGGGAAAAGAAATTTGCGTTGATTTAAAAAAGAAAGTTCAAATTATTGAAAAGAATATACAAGAAATAATAAAATTAGATTCCAAGAGATTAGAAAAGAAAAAAAGAAAAATTCATAATGAAATGGACAAATTAAATCTTTTAATAGATAAAAATAGAATGGAGCAAGAGATGATTTATTATATTGAAAAATTCGATATAAACGAAGAGATTACAAGGCTTAATAGCCATTTAAAACTTTTTAAAAGTGAATTTAATAATAAGCTTCCTGTTGGAAAGAAATTAGGGTTCATTTCACAGGAAATTGGGAGAGAAATAAATACCTTGGGAGCAAAAGCAAATGATTCACAAATACAAAAGATAGTGATAGAAATGAAAGATAATTTAGAGAAAATTAAAGAAAATGTTTTAAATATTCTTTAATGAATACAAATAAATTCATAATTATTGCTGCACCCTCAGGTTCAGGAAAATCATCTATAGTAAATATGCTTTTGAATGATGATAATTTGAAATTGAATTTTTCCACCTCAGCTACAACAAGGCCTAAGAGAGTAAATGAAGTTGATGGAAAAAACTACTATTTTTTTACAATAGAAAAATTTAAAGAAAAAATTAAAAATAACGAATTTGTTGAATGGGAAGAAGTTTACAAAGACACCTTTTATGGATCATTAATTAGTGAACTAGAAAATTCAACTAATGATATTATATTTGATATTGATGTTGTAGGAGGCTTGAATATCAAAAAACTATTTCCAAATAAAAGTTTAACCATTTTTATCAAACCCCCAAGTATTGAGGAGCTAGAGGTAAGACTAAGAGCCAGGATGTCTGACAATGAAGCTAGTATTATTGAGAGAGTCAAAAAAGCAAAACTCGAAATGCAATCAATTAACAAATTTGACCATGTAGTTGAAAATAATATATTAGATGATTGCTACAAAAAAGTAAGTAATATTGTTTATAGTTTCATAAATGATAAATAAAAAAATTGGTCTATTTTTCGGGACATTTGATCCCATTCATAATGGCCATACAGAAGTGGCTCAATATATAGTTGACAATTGTTTTTCAGATGAAGTATGGCTAATAATTACTCCACAAAACCCTGAAAAAAAATTTATTAAAATCTCAAATTTTGATCAAAGGTTTAAAATGGCACAAATTGCTACAAATAAAATTGATAAAGTTAAGCCCAGTAAAGCAGAGCAAGACCTACCCATACCTAACTACACCATTGACACATTGGAATATATTTCAGAAAAATTTAAAAACTATGAATTTAGTCTTATCATTGGTCAAGATAATTTTGAAAAATTCAAGAGCTGGAAAAGCCATAAAAAAATAATTAAAAACTATAAAATTTTAATTTATCCCAGACTTGGAAATGATAAAAAACCTGAAATTGAAACATTTGAAAACATTATTCATTTAAAGGGTGCAACCGTTGATATTAGTTCCTCTACAGTTAGGGAAAAAATAAAAAATAAAAAATTAGGTAAGAATTATTTGAACGAGGATGTTTTGAGTTTTATAATTGAAAATAATTTGTATGAAAAGTAAAGATTTAAAGTTTGGAATCATTGGAAGTGGAAGTTGGGCAACCGCAATAATTAAAATTATTTCAGAAAATATTAATAATATAAATTGGTACGTAAGAAAAAATGAAAATGTTGAATTTATTAAGAAAAATAAGCATAACAAAAATTACCTGAGTTCTGTAAATTTGAAGACTAAAAAACTTAATATTTCATCTGATATAAATGAAGTTTGTAAAAATAGTGATGTATTAATTTTTGCTGTTCCTTCAAAATATATTGAATCAGAATTGAAAAAAATTGAAATTGATTTTTCAAAAAAAATTATCATTGGTGCCATTAAAGGTATAGTCCCTGAATCAAACCTTTTATTTAGTGAACACTTAGTAAAAAATTATAAAATTTCATCTAATAATATTGCTGTGATTTCTGGCCCTTGCCATGCTGAAGAAGTTGGAATGGAAAAACTATCATATTTAACAATGGCATCTAGCAATATAAAACGATTTAAAAATATTTCTTATGCCTTTATATGTAAATATATTAATGTAAACATATCGGATGATATAATCGGAATTGAATATTCTAGTATGCTGAAAAATATTTACGCTTTAGCAATTGGAATTTCTAACGGACTAGGTTATGGTGATAATTTTCAAAGTGTTTTGATGAGTAATTCCATCAGAGAAATGAAATACTTTATTTCCAAAAGAGATAAAAAAGACAGAGAAATAAACAATTCCGTTTACTTAGGAGATCTACTGGTCACTGGTTATTCAGCATTTTCAAGAAACAGAATGTTTGGAAATATGATTGGTAAGGGATATAGTGTCAGAGCTGCCCAATCGGAAATGAAAATGGTTGCTGAAGGATATATTGCTACGAAAAAAGCATTTTACCTTAATAAAAAAAATAAAGCCAAAACCCCAATTTTAAACGCTGTATATAAAATTTTATATGAGAAAAAAAGCTCAAGGAAAATATTTAAGCAATTAAGTGATATAATAAATTAAAATGAAGATTTAAACTGGTCTAAAAACCTGATATCATTTTCACTTAATAATCTAATATCATCAATTTGATGTAATAACATAGCAATTCTATCAATTCCAAGACCAAAGGCATATCCAGAGTATATTTCTGGGTCAATATTACAATTTTTAAGTACATTGGGATCTACCATCCCGCAACCCATAATTTCTAACCAACCTGTACCTTTTGTCATTCTATAATCGGTTTCATTTTCCAAACCCCAGTAAACGTCAACCTCTGCACTTGGCTCAGTAAAAGGAAAATAAGATGGTCGAAGCCTGATTTTTGATTTGCCAAACAACTGTGATGTAAAGTATTCTAATGTTTGTTTTAAATCAGCAAAACTTACATCTTTATCAATACTTAATCCCTCAATCTGGTGAAAAAAACAGTGTGACCTAGATGAAATTGCCTCATTTCTATATACCCTTCCTGGTGAAATTGTCCTAATTGGAGGCTTGTTGTTTTCCATATGCCTAATCTGAACAGAACTAGTGTGTGTCCTTAATAAATAATCAGGATTTTTTTCAATAAAAAAGGTATCCTGCATATCTCTGGCTGGATGGTGCTCAGGTAAATTTAAAGCACTAAAGTTATGCCAATCATCTTCAATTTCTGGTCCTTCACTAATGGAAAAACCAATATTGGAAAAAATTTCAATAATTCTATTTTTGACAATTGAAATTGGATGTCTTGAACCAATTTCAATTGGATCACCTGGGCGAGTGATATCATTTAAAGCTTGACTTATATCTTTTTTTGAAAATACTTTTTTGAAATCATCAATTTTAGACTGAGCTAGTAATTTTAATTCATTGAGTAACTTACCCACTGTTTTCTTTTTATCATTATCAAGATTTTTAAACTCCGAAAATAAGGATGTAAGCTCCCCTTTTTTACCTAAATATTTGATTCTAAATTCCTCAATCTCTATTTCAGATTTGGGATTAAAAGAATTAATTTCTTTAATTTTTTTATTTATTTTATCAACCATTTTCAAAAGATAATTTCAAATTTATAAAAACAAAATCAATAAGTTGATAAACTAAATCAGAACTTATTATTTGTTAAATTGTATTCTCAAATAATTCTTGATGAATTTAATTGACTCCATTTGCTTAATAATTTTAATATATGGCTCCTATAAGGGCTTTAAAAATGGTATTGTAGGTGAATTATTGTCTTTTTTGGGAATTCTGCTTGGGATTTATTTATCTAAGACATACTACCCAATAGTTGATGAATATTTAGCAACAATTTTTGACTCAACAAACCAGTTGGTTTCACTCATTTCTGTGATATTAATTTTTAGCGTGACAATTATATTGACTAAAATTTTATCAAAAGTAATTACAAAAGCACTAAATGTTATGGCATTAGGATTATTAAACAAACTAATTGGAAGTATCTTTGGATTGTTAAAATACTTATTAATTCTTTGTATTATCACTTTTATCTTTTCACAAGCTAATGATATTTTCGTTTTTATTGAAACAAATAAAATTGAGGAAACTCAAATATTTTCCAAGATCCAAAAAATAAATGATTACATATTAAATCAAAGTTAAGAACTGAAGGGGATTGATGAATGGTGAAGGTTAATGAATAAATTAGATCCTCTTTGTTTATATCCAAACGTATATTCTACTTTAACTGTTTTTCCGCTATTATCTGTAAAAAAATAATTACCCATTGCGATAGCGGAATCACCGTCGATTAAAATTCCTTGATTTTCAAATTTTACAGTTTTCCAAGGTTTCATAGCAAAACCATCATCTTCAGAACAAAAAGAATCTTTACCGCCTAAAAAATAAGAAATAGCCATTTCAAAAGTTGGTCTAAATTGTTGTTTACTTGCTTTAGTTGGCTTAAATAACACATCTCCGTTTTTAAAATCATAAGAGTCATTTAAAAAGGATGATGTATAATCAAAACATGTTTTTGGGGAATCTTTTAATGCTCCTATTTTTACAATACCATTCCCCCATTTATTTTGTACATCCAGAATTTGACTTTTTGTTATCATATTATTTTAATTTCATTATTTTGGATCCAACCCTCTTGTCCATTTGCTAATTTAATTTTAGACCATTCTTCATTAAATTCATCTATCAACTGAACCTTTGAGCCTTTGTGTAATTGTAAAATATTATCACTTCTCAAATTTGGCTGTTCCTTTATTTCAATTTTTTGAGCAAAAATAATTGCATATTTTTCAATATAGGTCTTTTCCAAAGAATTAAACCCCAACCTCAATACAATTGAAATAAATAAAAATAAAAAAATTAATCCAAGAAAAGTTGATCTTTTAATTATTGGTGATTTCGAAAAATAATATACAATGAATAGTATTAAAAAAATAAATGAAAGAACTATACAAAAAATTCCCCAAGTATTATAGGAATATAATGCTGAGACACTATTTAATTTTGAAATAAAAAAAGATTCAGGTACTTGATCAATATCATCTATTAGTGAGTTTCTCACCATTTGCAAATTGTTCCTCACATCCTCATCTGCAGGGTTCATTAATATGGATCGTTCATAAAATAAAATTGCATTTGCAACATCATTTATTTTATAATAACAATTCCCCATATTATAAAATATCTCAGCTGATTGGTATCCAGAGTCAATTATTTCGTTGTAATTTTCTAGTGACTCAACATATTGAGCATTGTTATATAATAAATTAGCTTTTTCAAAGCTTTCTATTAAAAATGTTTGCTCAATTAATTCACTAGAAAAAATTGAGTTTAATCCAAAAAATAAAAGTATTAAAAATTTAATTCTCATAATTTCTGTTTTCTATATTTTCAATAAATGATTTTGCTTTTTCATAATCCTCATTCATCTTATCAACATTAAGAGGTGTGTATCTAGCTAATTGACAATTATCAAACACTTGTCTTAATAACGTGATTGAATTCTCTTTAACTTTCAGCTGCTTTAACTTTATATTAATCTCATCTTTATTTAAATCTGAATTTTCGATATTAAGTTTCGCTTTTAAATAAGTTATTAAAGCAGCTTCAAGAGATTCGTAAAATTTTTGTTTATCCCCAATTAAAGCCCTCGAGCTTTCTAAAAATTTATAGGCAAGCTTTTTTGATTTTTCAAATTCATTTACCTCCTTATTTTTGTAATAAGCCAAAGATTTTACTACAATAACAATTAAAAAACAAAAAATAAATGGTAATAAAAGTAGAACCCAAAAAAAATGAGAATTAAAAAAGGGCTTCTTATTTGTTTTAGAAAATTTTGTTTTTGTTTTAAAAGAAGAAAACTGATTTTTTGATAATTTGATACTGTTGGTTTTTTCTGAGATTTGTGAATTTTGTTTTAATAATGATTTTTCTTCTATATCACCCTCAACATCAATAAAAATAGGATCGCTAAAAATTGTTGAATACTTTTTAGATTTTGGATTAAAATACGTGAACCTGGTTTGAGGAATCGTATATTTTCCCACTGAGCCTGGAACAATAGTATAGACATTAGTTAACTTACCATTGATGCCTGAAATCTTTGTTGAAAATTTTTCTTCTTTTTCAGGTTGATAGACTTCTAATGAGCTTGAAAGTTTAACTGTAGGCTCATCAAAAAGATTGAAATTTCCTTTACCAGAAACAACTAAGCTTAATTGAAATGCTTCATCTAAAACTAGTCTTTCTTTATTAGATATAACCTTATAATCAAATTCCCCAACAGCACCTGAGAAATCGTTAGGCCTATTTAAGGTCGGCAATGATTTAACATTTATAATACTACTCCCAGAAGTAACAGTCTTATTAACACTGGAAGTAAATAATTGCCCAAAAAAATCTCTTCTGTTAGAGGGCACCTGCACAGAAACATCCAGCGTAAGGGGTTCAATTTTTAATTTTCCTGTTTTTTGAGGATACAATAAAGTCTTTCTTAACGTCACATACCTGTATGGTTGACCTTTGAAAGTGCCATTTTCTACGTTTAGATTCTTAATATCAATATTATTGCTCCAAAAATTAGTGTACCTCGGTGCATCTAATTCTCTCCAATTATCCACACCTGTATCGGGAGAAACATAAAGTTTGTAAGTAACGGAAATAGCCTCATTTAAAAAAGGGTTTTTATTTGAAACCTCTGCAACTAAATGGATAGTATTATTTACTATATAATCTGGGTCATTCGTATCCAATGGTTTGTCAACGGAGGAGGTCACATTAATATTGACAGGTGAAGTTTTATAAATCTTACCATCTACCTCTATTGATGCTTGACCGATAACAAATGATCCTTTTTTTATTGGAGATAAAAAATATGAGTATGTCTTAGAATAAGATCTTTTACCATTTACCCACGAATTTCTAATGGATTGACTAGGCCCGCCTACAATTCTAAAATTCTCAAAACTTGGGGGGGTAAAATTATCTCCATCTTTGTCAATTGAGAACTCAATTTTTACACGCTCATTTAATCCCAATGAATTTTTACTAAGCTTCGCATTAAATTCAACTTGTGAAAAAAAAGAGAAACTTGATAAAAGAAAAATAATATGTAAAAAAATAAATTTTTTCATTACCAATCTTTTTCAGAAATAACTTTTATACCTTTTTGCTTGCTTTCATTAACTTTTGCTTGTACTTTTTTTTCTGCATTTTCCATCGCTTTGAGCAAATTATTTATTTGCTGTTTAGATAATTGACTTTTTTTATTCTCAGTTGGTTTAGAATCCTCACTAGAGTTTTTATTCTTATCCTTTTGCTGATCGGGATCATCTTTGCCCTTATTATCTTTTTGCTGATCCTCATCATCTTTGCCTTGATTATCCTTTTGTTGATCCTGATCATCTTTTTTATCATTGTCTTTTTCTTTATTTCCCTCATCTTGCTGATCATCTTGCTGATCATCATCATTCTGACTTTGCTCATCTTCACATTTTTTGGCCAAAGCTAAATTATATCTGGTTTCATCGTCATTTGGATTATTTCGTAAAGCACTCTTGTAAGCCGAAACTGCTTCAGAACACATTTCTTTTTTCATAAACGAATTACCTAAATTATGATATGCTTTATGTTTTTCAATTTTATTTTTTGCGAGTTTTATTGCTTCTAGTTGTCTTAAAATTGCATCTTCAAAATACCCTTCAGTATAATATTCATTAGATAAATTAAATGCGGCTTTTAAATCAGCAAGTGAATCATTAATTGCAACCCTATAATTCTTTTCAGCTTTTTCAAAATCATTCTCGCTTAGACTATTTGCTTTATTATAATATTTTGCATAATCCTCAGACTGAGAATTTATTTCACCCAATGAAATAAAGCATAGAGCCGTTAGAAAAAATATTTTATTTTTCATTGAATAAATTTAAGTTTTTTAACCACATCGTTTTACCATCTTTCATTAGAATATCCATTAATAAACAAATAAAGCCGAGAAAAATAAACCACTGGAATTGATCCTCAAATTCTGAAAACTTTTGTGTATCAAATTCTCTCTTTTCAGTATTTTTTAAAATCTCTATCACTTCCTCAATTACCTCACCTGTTACAGAGCCAGCAATAAATTTACCACCTGTTTTCTGTGAAATATTCTCTAAATAAGTTTTATTTAGTTTAGTTATTACAACCTCACCTTCTATATCTTTTTTATAACTCATTAAGACTCCATTTTTTCTCATTGGAATGGGGGCGCCTTTTTCAGTTCCAACCCCAATTGTGTAAATAGTAATATTATTATTTCCAGCTAAATCAGCCATATCATAAGATAAATCATTGTGATCTTCACCATCCGAAACAATAAATAATAATCTTTCTGTTAACTCGTCTTCATCAAAGTAAGTTGAAGACAATCTTATTGCCTCATCAATTGCAGTTCCTTGTGAGGAAAGCATATCCGTATTCATATTTTGCAAAAACATTTTTGCAGAAGAATAGTCTGTAGTTAATGGCAATTGGGGGAATGCTTTTCCTGCATAAGCTACAATACCAATTCTGTCTCCACCTAATGAGCTAATCACTTCACTTACTAGTTGTTTAGACTTATCCATTCTACTAGGTGTTATATCCTCAGCGAGCATACTCTTAGAAACATCAATTGCAAAAACAATATCTACCCCAAGTCTTTGAAAGGTTTCCATTTTGGTTCCGATTTTCGGATTTATCAAAGCAATAATAAACATGGATAGCGCAACACTAACAACAAGAATTTTTAAAACAGGTTTTGATATTGAAATATTTGGACTTAATTTTTCAAGATTAGATTTTGAGAAAAATAATTTCTGTGTTTTACTCTTCCATAAACTATCTATTATAAATAATATTCCTATTAAAACAACAAGCAAAAACATCCAAGACCATGAAATATTTTCTAATTCATACATTATATAAAACTTTTTAATATCGTAAATTTCATTAGTAGTTCAAATACAATTAGTATTATAGCTAGAATCAGAAAAACCCGAAACTTTTCATCCACAGAATAATACTTAAATTCTTCAATTTCTGTTTTTTCTAGTTTATCAATTTCATCATAAATTTCTTTAAGTTTACTATTATCTGTTGCTCTAAAATACTTACCACCCGACATTTCAGAAATTTGACTTAATAGTTCCTCGTCAATTTCAACTTGAATGTTAGCATAATTTAATTTACCTCTTGCATTAATCCCCACTGGAGATAAAGCTAAACCATTTGTTCCAAGTCCAATAGAATAAATTTTAATATCGTATTCTTTTGCAAGCTCAGCAGCGGTTAATGGGTCAATAAAACC
>CENJ01107842.1_pt1 | contig 14744 bp, 12 predicted proteins | sample 356161 | NCBI WGS metagenome assembly CENJ01 (sample SAMEA2619531, study PRJEB7988) | marine metagenome | biome: marine biome (ENVO:00000447); feature: surface water layer (ENVO:00002042); material: "saline water (ENVO:00002010), including plankton (ENVO:xxxxxxxx)" | depth 5 m
TTTAAATAGTTGTACGCTTGAATGACCTTGTTTAGTTTTTCTTCATAGCTACGATCGCCACTATTGGCATCAGGGTGAAACTTTTTTATCCGGGCTTTATAACGCGTTTTAACTTCTTCTGCTGTAGCGTGTTCATCCAATTCCAAAACTTCAAGCGCTCGTATTTGACCTGACGAGGCTCGTTTGACCGGTGCGCGCGCTTTTCCGTCAGAGACCTCCGATACAAGATCCAGAGGGTCTTGCCATTGCCAGTTGCCGCTTTGACCGGGTGTGTTTCTGTTCGCGCCCATAGTCCATGTAGGACGATGACCTGTCCGCGCGCTTCTTTGAAAAGCTGCAATATCAGCCTCGGTCATGCCCTCGAAAAAGTTGAAGCTCTGATTATAGGTACGAATATGTTCGAGACAGAAATAACGCTTATCCGTGCTGCCCTCAGCTGCGGGTGCTGGATAGGACCCAACTTCGCTACACTCGGGCCAGTCACAGGTAACCTGTGCTTCAACTTCGTTGCCGCCGGTTTTGCTAATGCGTATTGAGTCAAAATATTTTGATTTCAGGTTCATTACACTGATAATCTAGTTTGCAGTAGATAAAAAAAACAGTCTTTTGTCTCAACAATTTGCTTTGTTATCGACAATAAGACAATGAAGGAAGCTTTATGGCAGTAGTTGATAAGATTATCAAGAAACTTGAGGAACGTTTTGCACCTGAGCGGTTAGATGTATTAGATGAGTCACACCTCCATAAGGGCCATGCAGGTGCAAGGCCCGGAGGTGAAACGCATTTCAGGGTGAAAATTACCTCAACTGTATTTGACGGGTTGAGCCGAATTGATCGACACAGGCTGATTAATGATTGCCTGTCCGAGGAGCTGGCAGGACCAATTCATGCGCTTAACTTGAAAGTCAGAACGCCCTCTGAGGATAAAGATGACCTCTAAGCCTAGGTTTCGTCAGAGAGAGTTTTGTCAGGTTTAATTTCTAACTGGGTAATCTGATTACGGTGGCGTGAGATAATACGCATCCGAAAACCGTAAAATACGAAAACCTGTCCCGGTTTAGGGATAGCTCGGGCTTCATGGATAACCAATCCGGCAATGGTAATGGCTTCATTTTCCGGTAAATCCCACCCCGTTTCACGGTTTAAATCCCGGACTGTCATGCCGCCGTCAATTAAGAGACTGCCATCTGCCGCCGGAATGAGTATTTTTTCCTTATTGTCGTGTTCATCATCAATCTGACCGACAATTTCCTCAAGAATATCCTCTAGCGTCACGAGACCCATTAAGCCGCCATATTCATCCACGACGAGAGCGAAATGTGCCTTTCGCGCCCGAAATGCGTTGAGCTGTTCGGCGAGGGAAGTGGTTTCAGGAACAAACCAAGGGGGTGATATGAGTGAACGTATTTCTACACCACTTGCCCCGTCAGGAGATGAGGCAAGCGCACGCAATAAGTCTTTGGCATGTAAAATGCCGATAATATTTTCAATCTCATTTTCCCAGAATGGAATACGTGTGTGTGGACTATCCAAAACCTGCCGCACGATTTCCTCGGTTTTGAGGCTGATATTAATCATCATCATGCCCTTGCGGTGCACCATGACATCCTCAAGGGTAAGATCTTTCAAATCCAGAATACCGCCCAACATGTCGCGGTCGCCTTTGGTCACTGCATCCGTGCTGTGGTGCATATCAATCGCGCCTCTAATTTCTTCATGTGCGGGTAAAATATTGCCTGCATCATCTGCGTTGAAACCAAGAAGCCGCATAATCCCGCGTGCTATGAAATTCAGACCAAGCGTGAAAGGCGCAAAAATCCAGACAACAAAACGCATAACCCCAGCGACGCGCAAAGATGTGTTGTCAGGGTTTAAGATGGCATAGGTCTTGGGGAGTACTTCTGCGAATATGACAACAATGCAGGTCATTACCAGCGTGGCATAGAGGACTCCAGTGTCCCCAAAGAGTTTTAAGAATAAAGATGTTGCCAGAGCGGAGGCCATGATGTTGACCAGATTGTTGCCGAGCAAAATCGCACTTAGCAATCTTTCATGCTGTGCCAGCAGACTGTTAACCCATTTGGCGCGTTTATCATTTTCTTTAGCCAGCTGGTACATGCGCGCGCGTGAAGTAGCCGTCAAGGCCGTTTCAGAACCGGAGAAAAATCCTGACAATAATATGAGAACCAGAATTACCAGTCCGAGAATAAGAAAAGAAGAGATCATGATTATCCCTGATTTTGTAAAAACGCTGTTAACTGTGTGGCGGATACGTCATTGGTTATAAATGCCTCGCCAATTGCTTTCATGAGAATAAAAGTCATCACACCTTGGCTGACTTTCTTATCCTGCGCCATGGCGTTGACGAGGTCAGTTGCTTTGAAAGGGCCACCCTTTACATCTGCTTGAGAAACAGGGAGCCCCGCCTTGGCAAGATGTTTTACCAATGCTTGTGCATCCGCTTCAGGACATATGCCAAGATGATCAGAAAGTTGAACTGCTTGTGCTATGCCGAGACCGACGGCCTCGCCATGTAATAAATTATCTGAATAGCCTGTCAGGTTTTCATAAGCATGCGCAAAGGTATGCCCCAGATTGAGTAATGCACGTGCGCCATGTTCTTTTTCATCCTGAGCAACAATATCGGCTTTTGTTTGACAGCTTTTAGCGATGGCAAAGCTCAAGGCATCATTGTTTCGATTATTGAGCGCATCAAGATTATCTTCCAGCCAATCAAAGAAAGGCCGGTCACAAATGGCTGCATATTTAACAATCTCTGCATAGCCTGCTCGGAATTCTCTATCCGGTAAAGTTTGCAAGACATCAAGGTCAGCCAGAACCAGAGAAGGCTGGTGAAAAGCCCCAACAAGATTTTTTCCCTGAGGGACATTAATCCCGGTTTTGCCGCCGACTGAACTATCAACCTGAGCAAGTAATGTTGTAGGTATTTGGGTGAACCTTACTCCGCGTCGGAGCGTTGCTGCCGCAAAGCCCGTTAAATCACCAATCACGCCACCACCAAGCGCAATTACTATATCCTGCCGTTCGACTTTATTATCCAGTAACCAATGCACGAGTGCCTCGAGCCCCGTAAAGCTTTTGCTGGCTTCACCGGGTGGCATAATTTTGGTGACATGGGTAATGCCAGCCCCGTCCAGCGTTTGGGTCAAACTTTCAAGATGTGTCTTAGCGACGTTTTCATCAGTCACAATGGCAACGAAAGGGCGTTTCAGTAATGGTGAAATTAATGACGCGCAAGACCCCAGCAGTCCCGAACCGATATGGATATCGTAACTTCTGTTGAGGTCAATAGAACCGGGCAGGCTCACATTCACTTTTTTCAAATCGGTTTCACTCATCTATGTCTCATTCGACCTGTACAGAATACCCTGATTTGTAAGTATTTCCGATATGACTTTGACCGTTTCAGGACGCTCGCCGTCATCACTCTCAACCACTATATCTGCTTCGGCATAAACCGGGTAACGCTCATCCATTAGGCGGGTGATGGTTTGTTCGATGTCGCCTTGTGCCAAAAGCGGGCGTTTTTCAGGTCTTTTGCTGACACGTCTGATAAGTGTTTCACGGTTTACTTTGAGCCAGACTGAAAAACCGGACTTAAGAATTATCTCTCGTGTTGGGGCATGAGCAAAGGCGCCCCCACCTGCAGCGATAATAGCGGGTGGCCCTTCTAGCAATCGCTTAAAAACACGCTTTTCCCCATCGCGGAAAGATGCTTCGCCATGAAGTTTAAAAATTTCTGGAATTGTCATTTTGGCTGCTTTTTCAATCTCGGTATCCGAATCGATAAATTGCGCGCCAATATGCGCGGCAAGCATCTTTCCAATGCTTGATTTGCCGGCACCCATCATACCGATGAGAATAACGGATTTTTCAAGTTTTCCGTTGGGTTTGAATATTTTGTCCTCTTTCTTTCGGGTCATATAACCTTATCTAGCTTTGCAGAATTTTTCCGTCTACTTAAATATTATCATAAAAACCTCTGCTGGTTTTATGTGCCATTGTCATGCCTTAATTGGGGGTCATTATTGTGCTGATTGTCGAGATATGAAAATTGAATTAGTCTGAATCCACATATTCGATTTCTCAGAAGGAAAATAAAATGCGCATTGCTATTGGTGCTGTTGTTCTGCTTGTTACCCTTATAGGTATTACTGTTTATATGGCACAGGCCATTCAACCGGAAATTGAAACAACGGTTGAAATTATACCGTCTGAAAAGCTTAATAAGTAATCCCTTCGGGATTAATGGATATGAAATAATGCCTTTTAGGTCAGCTTTCGTTTTTTCATCTGCTTTTGCGCTGTTAGTCGTTATTTTGATAACGATCAGCGTTACAGCAGTAAATGCAAAAGAAATCGCGCGCCGAGCGCCGCTGAATATTATTCCAAAGCCGACAGAAGTCGTTGCGGCGACTGACCGCAAGGCACGGATGAACAATATATCCGAAACCGTATTACCAAAGCTGGCACCAGGTGGACTGAGTATAAAACGTCCGATAAGAAATGTTGCGGCCCTGCCGGGCGGCAAGGGATTGGTACAAGTTGGCACACTCAGCGTACTTGAGGAAACCGATATTGGTCTTCGCTCGGCTATCACTTCTGATTTGTGGCTCACAAGCCGAATGTCAGAGGTCTCTCGTCATTTTAGCAGGATGCCAACACAACTTGCATTACCTTCTGCTTATATTTTAGCGCAGGATTTGCTACTTAATCGCGCCTCTCCTCCACCGGGTGTGAGCGAGGGGGTAAACTTCTTTGCCATGCGCCTCAATAATCTGTTGCGCTTTGGCGACGCAGACTCAGTGCTTGAGCTTGTAGCCTTAACCGGTGCGGATAATCGCGATGCAGATGTGATTATTTCTGCAACAGAAGCGCGGCTGGCACAAAATAAAACATCTGCTGCCTGCGATGGTCTGAAAAGCTTTAACAGGTTGAACCTTAATGAAGAGCAGGGCCGTTATGCTTTAAAATTGCGTGGCTATTGTCAGCTAATAGATAATAATTTACCGGCGGCCTCCTTAACGCTGGACCTTGCGTATGAAACAGGTGTGAAAGACACACTCTTCTCAGATATTTTATTTGCCGCAACAGCTTCAGTTGATTATGAACGCCAAGATACAGCTTTGACAGGTCCGACTTCCTCTTTAATTGGTGCTCTCATGCTTCATGCCAAGGCAGAAGTTTATAATGAAGATATTCCTTTTTTGCCCCTAGCTATGACAGATGAATTTTTGAAGGCAGATTATCTTACGCCGGATTTAAAATTACGCATGGCAGAATTCCGGTTAAACCGCGTTTTTGCAAATGAAGATATTTACAGAAGTCATGTAAATAGTATCACCCATGAAACTGCGCCTGAGCTTCTGGATGGGCCTGTGTTTGATGAGTCTGAAAGTGACGCCTCCAAAAGTGATGCTTCTGATGAAACTAGCGACACGGGTCAGCAAGATTATTTGATACGTGCCCGGTCCCTCAAAACATTAAATCAGCCATCCCCAGAAAATGACCCTTATGAGACGCTTTATGCGCTTTTGGACGTGAGTACTGATAGGAGTGTTTGGCCGGGGATTGTTAAGACAGTTGCGCCGGCACTGACGGCAAGTCGTCCGGATGTGAATAATATTATTTATGCAGACAAAATTATTCCGGCTTTACTCTGGCTCGACGAAATTGCTGCTGCTCAGGTTTGGCAGACGGCGCTGATTGAACGCCATAGTGGTTTTCCGACAGCCTTAACACGCCGCATGCAGGGCCTTATTCGTGTTGCACGAAGCAATGATGCAGGTGAGGATAATATTGAGAAACCACAAACTGCCTCGTTAATTTCTGATACCTCGGTTACCGATGCGTTGCTTGGTGATGATATATCTGCAAACAGACCTGCGATCCGGGAATTGCCACCAACAGAAACCATGCTTCTGGGAGCCGTGCTTGAAACCGGCACAGATACTGAAAAAACCTATGCGCTGAGTGAAATCGCGCTCCTGCCTGTTTTAAGTTATGAGGTGCCGCTGTTTTTGTCCGAGACACTCCCTCCTATTAACGATGTGCGTCTCCGGCAAATGCTCGACCTGATGCAGGATGCGCTGGAAAACGAGCGACAAGGCGAGGTTATTTTACATGGCCTTGCTGCTATCAGCCATCAGTCGCAAACAGAGTTTAATATGCTGGCAATGCAACAAATTCTGCTGGGGCTAAAAGAAATTGGTTTGCATGACCATGCGCGCAGAATAGCGCTGGAAGTTTTGATCTTGCAGGCTGTTTTGCTCCCGCAAAGTTAAGATGACATCCGATAAACCTAAATTAAAAGATATGCCCAATCTGGATTTATTTCTGGAGATGCAAAGTGCCGAGCGGGGGGCATCTAAAAACACACTCTCTGCCTATCGGCGAGATTTACTGGATTTTCAAACCTATCTTGTTGAAAAAGGGGCTTCTGCAGAAAACGCCGGGGAAGATGATTTATCTGAATTTCTCAACCATCTAAGTGAGAAGGGTTTAGCGGCGGGATCCATGGCGCGTAAATTTTCGTCATTGGTTGGCTATTACCGATTTTTGGTTACAGAAAATCTAAGGTCTGATAATCCAATGCAATCCATGAAACGCCCTAAAACAATGCGTCCCTTGCCGAAACTTCTGTCTGAAGAAGATACAGGTAAACTGCTTGAGGCTACTCAACTTCTGCCTGAAAAAAACCCATCTGATAGTTATGCAAAATGTCGAACAATCTGTTTGCTTGAAATTCTTTATGCGACCGGCATGCGGGTCAGTGAAATGATTTCGTTAAAGCGTTCGCAAGTAAGGGAGATGCAACGCTTTATTGCTATTTCAGGTAAGGGGGGTAAAGAGCGTCTGGTGCCTTTAAATGACCCTGCCATGGAAGCTTTGACGCAATGGATGCGGCAACGTGATGAGGACAGTAAAGATCGTCATTCACCTTTTTTATTTCCCTCCAGAGGAAAAGTCGGGCATTTAACCCGTCAGCGATTTGCCCAAATTCTTGATGATCTCGCTGTGAAGGCCGGGCTGGATAAAACCAAAATCTCGCCGCATGTGTTACGCCATGCTTTTGCGACACATTTATTGTCTCATGGTGCAGATTTACGCGCCGTTCAAAAAATGTTGGGTCATGCTGATATTTCAACGACCCAAATATATACACATGTCTTGCAGGAGCGAACTCAGCGGCTTGTCCGCGAGAAGCATCCGCTGGCAAATAAAAAAATTGATTGAAGTTTTTATAGCTCAATTGAGCAGAGTTTTTAGAAGTGCGGCGTGTAATTTTTAAGATGCACGGTGAGCAGAGGGTAAAAAATGTTCCGCAAGCGTCGAATTTGATATATTAATTTGTGTCACGATTTGTCATGTGACGAAAATCCGGAGATAAAAATGCAAGTTTACCTGGAATTTGAAAAGCCGATCGCTGAGATGGAAGGCAAGATTGCTGAATTGCGCGCCATTTCCAAAGATGATCCGGAGGTCAATATTCTCAATGAGGTGACCCGGCTCGAGGAGAAAGTCGCCTCCCAGCTCGAGAAAACATACAAGAGCCTTGACCCTTGGCAGAAGACTCTGGTTGCTCGCCATCCGGCTAGGCCGCATTTTGTTGATTACATCGACCATCTTGTTGAAGATTTCACGCCCTTATCAGGTGACCGCCTCTATTCAGATGATCAGGCGATTATTGCCGGGCTTGGGCGGTGGCAGGGGCGACGCGTTGCCATTATGGGGCATGAAAAAGGGGCTAATACCCAAGCAAGACTAAAGCATAATTTTGGTATGGCGCGTCCTGAAGGTTACCGTAAAGCCATTAGAGTTATGGAATTGGCAGAGCGTTTTAACATTCCGGTCGTGACCCTCGTGGATACGTCGGGTGCTTATCCCGGCATTGGTGCAGAAGAACGCGGGCAGTCCGAGGCTATTGCGCGGTGTACTGAAAAATGCCTCCAGATTGGTGTGCCTTTTGTCTCTGTTATTGTTGGTGAAGGTGGCTCAGGTGGTGCGCTAGCACTTGCTACAGCCAATCGAATTTTAATGTTGGAGCATTCGATTTACTCTGTTGCATCGCCGGAAGCCTGTGCTTCTATTTTGTGGCGGTCACGCGAAAAAGCCAAGGAAGCTGCCGAAGCACTGAAAGTCACGGCTGATAGCTTGAACGATTTAGGTGTTATTGACCGTATTCTGAAAGAGCCGGTCGGTGGAGCGCATCGTGAGCGCGATCTTATTATTGATAAGGTCGGAGACGCAGTGATAGAGGAGCTTGATGATCTCTCGCAATTATCCTCGGACGAGTTGCGCCGTGATAGACGCCAGAAATTCCTGGATATGGGGCGGCAAGGCTTAGCCTAAAGCGTTGAGTATAAAAGCCGCTCGGCAGTAAAATCTAAAAACTAATAGGCGCGCCCATGGCAGTGCTTATACTTCTTACCTGACCCACACGGGCAGGCAGCGTTTCTGGGTATTTTGTTTCCGACTGCTTGTGCTCCGGCAGGGTTTTCAGTCCCCCCCTGTTCTTGACCGGCGCCGCTCTCGAAGGTTTCTTGTGGTAGTTCTGCGGGTTCAGGGACGACATCCACCGTCATCACAAGACGAGTGACGTCCTGCCTGAGATTATCCAGCATGTTCGAGAACAGCGTAAAACCTTCCAGCTTATATTCAGAAAGTGGATCTCTTTGTCCATATCCACGCAGGCCAACAACCTGACGCAGATGTTCTAGGGTTAAGAGATGGTCGCGCCAATGCTGGTCAAGAATTTGCAACATCAGGCTTTTTTCAACCTGACGCATAATCTCCGGCCCGATATTTGCTGCGCGAGCAGCAGCCATTTTATCTGTCTCTTCAGTCAGTCTTGAATGAATTTCTTCCTCAGCAATGCCCTCTTCATCAGCCCAATCCTGAATGGGCAGGTCTTTATTAAAGGTTAGATTGATTTGATTTGAGAGACCTTCAATGTCCCATTGCTCGGGATAGGCCCGTGGGGGAATATGTGCGGCAACTATGTCATCAATCACGCTATGACGCATTTCCTCAATCGTACCACTCAAATTCTCGCTGTTCATAAATTCGAGCCTTTGTTCAAAGACGACTTTTCTTTGGTCGTTCATGACATCGTCAAATTTGAGAATATTTTTACGGATATCGAAATTGCGTGCTTCAACTTTTTTCTGAGCGCGTTCCAATGCTTTGTTAATCCAAGGGTGAACAATGGCTTCACCTTCTTGAAGGCCAAGGCGTTGCAACATGCCGTCCATGCGGTCGGTTCCAAAAATCCGCATCAAATCATCTTCAAGACTCAGGAAGAAATGTGATCGTCCCGGATCACCTTGACGTCCTGACCGTCCCCGAAGCTGATTATCAATGCGTCGGCTTTCATGTCTTTCAGTACCAACAACGCAAAGACCGCCCGCCGTAAGAGCTTCTTGTTTGGCTGTTTCGACTTCTTGAGTGATTTTGGCAGTTAATGTTTGTGTTTTATCATCGGCAAGGCCGGCGTCGATTTCGGTGGCAAGGCGCATATCTAAATTACCGCCGAGTTGAATATCAGTTCCGCGTCCAGCCATATTGGTGGCAATGGTTACTGCACCCGGCACCCCAGCTTGAGCAATAATCTGGGCTTCCTGTTCGTGATAGCGGGCATTGAGGACATTATGCGGAATTTTCTTTTTCTTGAGCATATCCGCGAGTGCCTCGGACTTCTCAATGCTGGTTGTGCCAACGAGAACGGGTTGTTTCCGGCCACGGCAATCTTCGATTAAATCAATCACAGCATTCATTTTTTCTTCAAGGGTGCGATAGATTTCATCATCATGGTCTTCGCGGGCAACAGAGGTATTAGTAGGGATTTCCAGAACATCCAGACCGTAGATATCCATAAATTCATCAGCTTCGGTTGAAGCGGTACCTGTCATGCCGGAAAGTTTGTCATAAAGCCGGAAATAGTTTTGGAATGTAATAGAAGCCAGAGTTTGATTTTCAGGCTGAATAAAAGCCTCTTCTTTAGCTTCAAGCGCCTGATGTAAGCCGTCTGAAAAGCGCCGTCCTTCCATCATTCTGCCTGTAAATTCGTCAATCAAAATGACCTGATTGTTTCGAACAATATACTCTGTATCCCTTGCGAAAAGTTTATGGGCGCGCAGAGCGTTGGTAACATGGTGGACAAGGGTGACATTGCCAATGTCGTAGATTGAAGATTGTTCATCCATCAGACCTTTTTCATGCAACCAGATTTCAACTTTGTCATTGCCGGCATCAGTTAGAGAAATCGTCCTGGTTTTTTCATCAATTTCGTAATCATCTTCACCAAGGTCCGGGATGAGTTTGTCAATGGCTGTGTAAAGCTCAGTCTTGTCCTCTACTGGGCCAGAGATAATTAGTGGGGTCCGCGCTTCATCAATCAGAATGGAGTCTACCTCATCGACAATCGCAAATGCATGATCACGTTGAACCATATGGCTGGGAGACAATTTCATATTATCTCTGAGATAATCAAACCCGAATTCATTATTGGTGCCGTATGTGATGTCTGCTTGATAGGCAGCAAGACGCGCGTCATCGTCAATATCATTAACAATACACCCGACGGTTAGGCCTAATGCCGCATGAACTTGACCCATCCATTTCGAGTCTCTGAGTGCGAGATAATCATTAACTGTGACGACATGAACGCCCTGACCGGTTATGGCATTGAGATAACATGGCAGGGTTGCCACAAGTGTCTTACCTTCACCGGTTTTCATTTCTGCAATTTTGCCGTCATGGAGCACCATGCCACCAATAAGTTGAACATCAAAATGACGTTGCCCAAGTGTCCGGCGTGCGGCTTCGCGCACGGTGGCAAATGCAGGCTCCAGAAGATCATCAAGACTGTGACCTTCCGCATATTGCTGTTTGAAGAAATCGGTTTTCGCTTTTAACTGCTCGTCCGTAAGTTGTTCAAACTCCGGTTCAAGCGCATTAATGCGTTCTACCCGCTTCGCATAGGGTTTTAATTTGCGTTCATTCAAATTCCCAATGAAATTTCGGGTAATGAAATCCAGTCCAAGCATGTTTCCTCCGCGGCTCGGTGAAAAGAGAAAAACCTAGCCTATAACTGATTTTTCACTTGATTACTGTTTATTCACAAGCCCTACACACTTGTCATGTAAGCATCGCGTTCGCCAGTGTCAATTGTAGGTATTAACTGAATGACGATTTTATTCAATAATCGTGATTTCATCACATGAAACGATATTTCCCTCTTGAAGCTTTCTGCCATAACATGCACAAAACAATAAAGGCCAAGATGGAGGACTTACAGTGCGACTTTTTATTTTAATATTTACGGGCTTTGTCGCCCCTATTTTACTTGTTGCGCTTCTCGTGGTTGATCCTCTTGATTTTGAGGGAGGGTTGGAACTGTCCCCCAACACAAATAGCAGTAATGCCGAGATTGTTGCCAGTATTGACGGTATCAGCATCACCCGGAGTGATATTGACCGCGCTGCTGAGGATAATTTTGAAACTCTGATGCAAGTTCCTGAAGCGCAACAGGCGTTTTTCCTTTCAAGCCTTGTTGCCATTCAGAAAATTGCTGCGCGTGCCGCCTTGTCGGAGGGTTTGGCAAATAGCGATGCAGTTCAGCGGAGGTTGGCTTATCAAAAAGAGAGAATTCTTCAGGATGTCTGGGTCGCAGAGCAGATTAACGCACGTGTGACCGAAAGTGATATTCGCGTCTATTTCGATACATATGTGGCTCCGGAACTTGCAAAGCAAAATGACGATGTTGAGGAAGTTCAGGCGCGGCACATTTTAGTGGCGACAAAAGCTGAAGCTGAGACGGCGATTGAGAGACTTGAAAAAGGTGAGGATTTTGCACAACTCGCAGGCGAGTTATCTTTGGGCCCAAGTGCCGGACGAGGAGGTGATTTAGGCTATTTCCTCGCTGAAGAAATGGTGAAGCCTTTTAGTGATGCCGCCTTTGCCATGCAACCTGGCGGGCTTTCTGCCCCTGTGGAAACCGAGTTTGGCTGGCATGTTATCCGTCTGGAAGATAGACGTGTTGTAGCCCCGCCAAGTTTTGAAGATTTGACTGAACAAATTCGTGCGTTTTTGGAACAGCAAGAACGTAATTTGTTTTTTGATGAACTGCTTACATCTTATGATTTTCAGGTCTATGGTGAAGAAACACCTCTTTTGCCAGAATTTGATGATGATGTGCCGCTAAAAGACTGAATATGCCCAAACAAGCACCCAAAACCTCAAAAAAGCCGATGCTAAAAAAGTCACCACAAAAATCTCCACAAAAATCTCCATTGGCGCCGAAGTCATTTCCAAAAATGCCGGTCATTGACGGGTTGTGGCTTGGCGCGGGAGAAAGCGGGACAAAATATAAGGGGCGTCCCGATGTGATGTTGGTTGCGGTGGAGAAGAAATCTGCCATTGCCGGCGCTCTTACAAAATCATCTATGCCGTCTGCGGCGGTAGAATGGTGCAGATCCCTTTTGCCTAAGGGTGGGATTCGGGCGCTGGTTGTTAATGCAGGTAATGCCAATGCATTTACGGGCAAAACGGGGGATAAGGCTAATTATCAATTAGCCGCCGGCGCCGCTAAAGCTCTCAATGTTTTGCCGGAGGAGGTGTTTGTCGCCTCGACAGGTGTGATTGGTGAGGATTTAAAAACGCCTGCCTTAATCAAAACCCTATCGGGTCTTGCAGATGGTGGCCTCTCCCCAACGGCATGGAAAAAATGTGCCGGGGCTATCATGACAACGGATACGTTCCCGAAAGGCGTGACACGCACTGCCAAAATCGGTTCTGTCGAAGTCAATCTTAATGGCATTGCCAAAGGATCAGGTATGATTGCCCCGGATATGGCAACGATGCTGGCGTTTTTTTTCACGGATGCGGATTTGCCGCCATCCGTCCTCAGGCAACTTGTGAATGATAATCTCCCGTCGAGTTTTAATGCCATCACGGTGGATAGTGACACCTCAACCTCTGACACCGTTTTGCTGATTGCGACCGGTGCTCGCAAGATTTCAGGTAAGCCGATTAGGTCTATTAAAGACACGCGCCTCAAAGGGTTTACTAAAGCCCTCAAAGAAGCCATGCAGGATTTGGCTCAGCAGATTGTGCGTGACGGGGAGGGTGCGACTAAATTCATAACAGTTAATGTCAGTGGCGCCGCAGATGATGCTTCAGCCAGGCTCATTGCTTTGTCTATTGCCAATTCGCCATTGGTTAAAACCGCTATTGCGGGCGAAGACCCGAATTGGGGGCGTGTGGTTATGGCGGTTGGCAAATCGGGTGAGCCGGCAGACCGTGACAAGTTGAAAGTCAAAATCGGTACATTTAACATCGCCAAAAACGGGCGTGTAATTGCCAATTATGATGAACGCCCTGTTGCCAAATATATGAGGGGGCGTGAGATTGTTATTTCTGTCGATGTTGGTATTGGCAAAGGTGTCGCCAAAGTTTGGACATCAGATTTGACTCATGATTACATTTCCATCAATGCCGATTATAGAAGCTGACATGAAATTGGTTGTAGCCTGCGCGCTGGTCGATATTGACGGGCGTGTGCTTGTCGTTCAGCGCCCCCCCGGAAAGCCTATGGCAGGGCTGTGGGAGTTTCCCGGCGGTAAAGTTGAAAAGGGAGAGCGCCCGGAGCAAGCGCTCATTAGAGAACTTAAAGAAGAAATCTCGATAGATGTGACGGCAAATTGCCTCGCACCTCTGACTTTTGCCAGTCATTCTTATGATGATTTTCACCTGCTCATGCCGCTTTATGTATGTCGGAAATGGGACGGGCAGATTGTGCTTAATGAAGCAACTGACTCAAAATGGTTGAAGCCCAATGAGATGAAAAACCTTGATATGCCAGCAGCAGATGTGCCGCTTATCGCCATGCTCCGCGATATGATTTAGAGTTTTTTCTCATCCGTATTTAATGCATCCGCAAGCCGCGCCCTGGCACTTCCGGGCTTCAGAGGCTTTTGCTGGCTCTCATGCGGCGCCCATCCTGACAGGCTATGCAGGTCAAAGTGAGCCGTGACCTTGCCGTCAGCCTCGGCAAACAAATCGTGATAAATTTCCATGGCACGCAAAAAAGTCTCACGACGCATGAATTTTTTATGCCGGGCCTTAAGTGTGTTGGTTTCGCCCATTAGCCGAAGGTCATGGAGCAGTTTTAAAGGGCTTTGATATCTGATTTTAAGTCTTTCAGTATCTGCAACAGGAAGAGAGAAACCGGCGCGTTGAAGTAATCCTGCAAGGTCAGAAAGTTCGGCGAAAGGGTGAATGTGTGGCTTGATGCCGTTTTCACATTCTGCTTCGGCCTGAGAAAAAACTTGGCGTAATTCCTTAAGGCTTTCACCACCCACCATAATGCACAGAAACAGCCCATTTGGTTTCAGCGCGCGGCGATAATTTACAAGGCTTCCGGGGAGGTCATTCACGACATGAAGTCCCCCAATGGAAATGATCAGGTCAAAAGATTCCGGCTCAATCGACAGGTTTTCTTCATCCAGGAATAAATCAAAAGAGTTCTCGGCTTGTCCGCCAATGACAAAGTTTTGGGTTTTTGTCTGAAGTGTTGGCATGAATTCGGCAATGGCAGGATCCGGGAGAACCAGGAGGCACCGGTCAAAATTATAGGCCACATCTTGTAGGGAAGTATCAATGGACTCTGCCATATAACGCCAGAGGAAATCTTCTCTATTGGGGTTTTGCAAAAGCTTTTC
>CENJ01021147.1_pt1 | contig 14721 bp, 14 predicted proteins | sample 356161 | NCBI WGS metagenome assembly CENJ01 (sample SAMEA2619531, study PRJEB7988) | marine metagenome | biome: marine biome (ENVO:00000447); feature: surface water layer (ENVO:00002042); material: "saline water (ENVO:00002010), including plankton (ENVO:xxxxxxxx)" | depth 5 m
TCGCCATGCATTTTTATCTAGTGACCAAACTACAATTGTTGCACTTTCAGAAGAAATATTAAGAATTTTTGATCCTTTAGGCATTAAATCTTCATTAAGAGTTGAAGGCATAACGCGAATTTCATCTGTATCAATTTTTTTGAAACTTATTACTACTACTCCTTTCTTAAGGGCTTCTATTAATTCATTCATGATAGTTATACATTACTCCTGTTTCTTTGCACTGGTCACTAAGTAGCCATAAATAATCCCTTGCAATTACTTCTGGTGTTCTAAGAGTTTGTGGGTCCTCAGCAGGAAATGCTTGTGCTCTCATATTAGTCCTAGTTGGTCCAGGATTATAAGAATTAACCCTCATGTCATTTTCATACTCATCTGCAAGACTCTGCATGAGGCCTTCAACTGCAAACTTTGAAATTGAATAGCTAGTCCAAAATGCTCTTGCCTTTCTTCCTACGCCAGAAGACGTAAAAATTATAGATGGATTTTTAGACTGAAGTACTAGTGGTAATGCTAGTTGTGTTAAAAGAAAATTGCTCTCAAAGTTTATCTGCATAACAGTTTTTAGTTGGCTTAAAGAGGTATTAATTATTGGTGATAAATATCCAAGGATACCTGCTATATGGACTAAACCATCTAGACACTCATACTGATCGTATAAATTCTCAGCTAAAGTTTTATAATCTTTTTCCTTAGCTTTAATGAAATCGAGTTCAACAACTAGTGGTTCTTTATGACCTTCATTACAAATTTCATCTTGCAACGAATAAAGTTTCTTTATGTCCTTTGATAACAAAATAAGGTTAGCTCCTTGTTCTGCTGCAGCTTTAGCTACAGCCCTACCAATACCTGAACCAGAGCCTGTAATAAGTATATTTTTGTCTACCAGCAAGCTATCTTGATTAGTTAATTCAGGGACATGATTCATACTATTTCCATAATATCAGAAGGTTTTTGAACTATATGATCAGCATTCCAACTAATTGGATCTGTTTCATGGTAGCCATATGTGCAAGCTATTGAAATTACACCAGCGTTATGTGCTGTTTCGATATCTCTTTGATGGTCGCCGATATAGTAAGATTGTTTTGGATCACCATCTAAGAGTTCTAAGCCTCTGAAAATTCCTTCAGGGCTAGGTTTTGCTTTATTCAAATCTTCAGGACATATTATTGCATCAGTTAATTTATGCCAATTTAATTTTTTAACAATGGGCATGGTATAAATCGCAGATTTATTTGTCACAATACCCCACTTAACTTTTTTTGCTGCTAAATGCTCAAGCAAGACATCAACGCCATCGTACTTTACAATATTACTGGTCATAATTTTTTCATATTTGCTAAGAAATTCTGATTTTAATGAAGAGATTTTATCTTCTGAAGCATCTGGGAACGAATTTTTTAAAACAAGGGTAGCTCCTCTGGAAGAGTACTTTCTAACAATTTCAAAATCTACAGAACTTTGCCCCTCTTTTTCTTTGAGCTCATTTACTATCTTAAGAAAAGAAAGACCAGAATTAATTAAAGTGCCATCGAGATCAAAAAGAACTACTTTATTTTTTGGTTGCATGAATTATGTAATTAACTGATGGGTCATCGGTAAGTCTAACGATATCGAGAAAAGGTAAGTATGACATGCCATTCACTTCTTCAAATTCTAAATCAGCAGAATCTATAAAGCTTTTCATTTCAGATGGCTTGATAAGTTTTTCAAATTCATGAGTGCCTTGGGGCAAAATATTTAGAATATATTCAGCACCCAATATAGCGAAAATAAATGATTTTAAGTTTCTATTAATAGTCGAAAAGAAAAGATGTCCTCCAGGTTTACATAATTGAGCACATTCTTTAACAACAATTGATGGGTCAGGTACATGCTCTAACATTTCCAAACATGTTATTACATCATATTGCTTTCCCTCTTTAACTAAGTCTGTTGTGCTGATCTTTCTATAATCGATAGGTAATTTAGATTTTTGTTGTCTAATTTTTGCGACATTTAAAGGACCATCAGCTAAATCTATTGCAGTAACTATTCCGCCTTTTTGACTTAGTAGTTCTGAGAGAATTCCGCCTCCGCAACCAATATCAAGTATTTCAGAACCCTTAATTGATGTTCTTTTTTCTATATAACTTGTTCTCAATGGGTTAATTAGGTGCAATGGTTTGAATTTACCATTTGGATCCCACCATTGGTCTGCTAATTTTGTGAATTTCTCTAATTCTAATTGATCAAAATTTTCCATAAGTTAAAGTATATCTTGAGACATTTAATATTTTATGATTTTAGGCGCCATCACACCAAAAAACCAAAAAGATTTAAGATCAAGTTTACATCCAAATACATTAAAACCTATTTTGGATATGGGTATTGATGTAATTTTTGAAAGTGGTTTAGGTAAAGGAATTGATATTGATGATTCTGTATTTAGCAAGATGGGAGCAAAGCCTGTTTCAAGAGAATCATGCATTTCCTCGGCAGATATTTTAATGTCATCTAGTCCAATGTCAGATGATGAGATTTCAGCTATGAAAGATCAATCAATATTCTTAGGGCTTATGGAGCCTTTTGCTAATAGAAGTCAATTTTCAGCATTTCAACAGAACAATATTTCAGCAATAAGTATGGAATTTATTCCAAGAATCACTAGAGCACAGAAAATGGACGTATTGAGCAGTCAATCAAATCTTGCAGGTTACGTAGCAATCATAGAGTCTGCTAAAGCCTTAAAGTCTGCATTACCTATGATGATGACAGCTGCTGGAACTCTTAAGCCAGCTTCAGTGTTTGTAATTGGTGTTGGTGTCGCTGGCTTGCAAGCTATAGCAACAGCTAAAAGGCTTGGAGCTAAAGTAGAAGCATTTGATACTCGACCAGTAGTAGAGGAGCAAGTTAAATCTCTAGGAGCAAAATTTGTGAAATTAGATTTAGGAGATACAGGTCAAACAGATCAAGGATATGCCAATGAGCTTTCTGAAGAACAAATTAAATTGCAGAAAGAATTACAAAGCGAAGTGTGTGCAAGATCAGACATTGTTGTAACCACAGCACAATTATTTGGTAAACCAGCACCAAAATTAGTAGATGAAAATACTATTAAAAAGATGAAACCCGGCAGTGTTATTTTTGACATGGCAGTAGAAAGTGGAGGCAACGTAGAAGGATCTGCACTAGATGAAATAACCGATATTCATGGCGTTAAAGTTATTGGTTTCTCTAATTTGCCTTCCTTAGTAGCTGACCACGCATCTTTTGCGTTAAGCAATAACTTAATAAATTTTATAACTGACTTTTACGATAAAGAAAATAAGTTGATGAAATTAGACCTTGATGATGAAATTATAAAATCTGCCTTGCTTGTACATGATGGTCAGGTCCTGAACGGAGTATTTAAATAATGGAAATTTTCTTATTACTTTTTTTTATTTTAGTTTTAGCAATATTTCTTGGGCTAGAGCTTATATCTAAAATACCAAGTACTCTACATACTCCATTAATGTCAGGAGCTAATGCGATAAGTGGAATAACTCTAGTAGGGGCTTTAAGTTTAAATACCGGCAGTAATATTCAAATGATTTTAGCTTTTTGTGCAATTACTTTTGCATCAATTAATGTTTTTGGAGGCTATTTAGTAACCAACAGAATGTTGAGGATGTTTAAAAAGAAATGATCGATCTAGATTTTCAAATTACCCAACAGCTAGGCTATATATTTTCGGCGATGTTGTTTATTTATGGTCTTAAGATGTTGTCAAAAGAAGACACTGCAGCAAGAGGTAATCTTGTCTCTTCAACGGGCATGTTTCTCGCAGTTCTGGTCACAATTGTAGAAATAATAAATCCTTTACTGGTAATTTCTGCAATAGTCCTTGGAGGTTTAATAGGATCACTATTTGCTCTAAAAGTTAAGATGACTTCTATTCCAGAAATGGTTGCTTTATTTAATGGTTTTGGTGGCCTTTCTTCATTCTTTTTAGCATGGTCTGAGTTTAACAATCTAACAACGTCATCATTAATAATGCTAATTACTTATGCCACTGTGATTATTGGTGGTGTGACATTCAGTGGAAGTGTAATAGCATTTTTTAAACTTTCTGAAATGTATAAGGGAGGTAGTAATTTCTTAAATCTAGCTTCCAGATGGTTTCTAATATTTAGTCTTATTTTTATTGCAATTGCTGGCCTACAAATAATTGTTAGCAGTTTGGGAATATACAGCTTTAACTTTGAGATCATCCAAAAAGTTTTTATAGCTTTACTGATTATTTCAATCCTTACGGGTCTAGCTTTTGTTGTGCCGATTGGGGGAGGCGATATGCCAGTTGTAATATCGCTTTTAAATTCACTATCAGGAATTGCAGCTGCCTCTGCAGGCATACTCTTAACTAACACTGCTTTAATAGTGGCAGGTTGTTTAGTTGGTGCATCAGGATTGGTGCTTACACTGATTATGGCAAAATCAATGAATAGAACTCTTTATAATATTTTCTTTGTAGGTTACGAGAGTTCTGGATCAAGCAGTGCAGAAATAGATGGTGAGATTAAACCAATTTCAGCAGAAGATGCATACCTAGTAGTTGAATCTGCAAGATCAGCTTTGATCGTTCCAGGTTATGGCATGGCGGTTGCTCAAGCACAACATGTTGTCAAAGAACTTGGGGACTTGCTTGAGGAAAATGGTTGCGAGGTTTCTTTTGGAATACATCCTGTAGCAGGCAGAATGCCAGGCCATATGAATGTCTTGCTTGCTGAAGCAAATGTTTCATATGACAACCTACTGGAACCCAAAGATATTAATCCAAAGATGGATACTGTTGATATTGCCATCGTGATTGGTGCGAATGATGTTGTTAATCCATCTGCAACAGAAGAGCCAGGAAGTCCAATCTATGGCATGCCGATTTTAGAGGTCCATAGAGCAAAAACTGTAATGGTTCTTAAGCGTTCAATGGCCTCAGGTTTTGCCGGTGTGCAGAACCCACTTTTCTTTAAAGAGAATTCAAGGATGCTTTTTGGTGATGCCAAGGAAAGTATTTCCAAATTAGTAGCAGAATTTAAAGATTAGTTCTCTTCCCTATGTTAAAATAGCTTCGTGCAAGAGTTTGCTAAAGAAGTCCTTTCTGTTGACATTAAAGAAGAGTTAAAAAAGTCCTATCTGGACTATGCAATGAGTGTCATTGTTGGCAGAGCATTGCCAGATGCAAGAGATGGCATGAAGCCTGTTCACAGAAGAATTCTCTATGCAATGCATAAACTCTCAAACACCTACAGCAAACCAAACAAAAAATCTGCAAGGGTAGTCGGAGATGTTATTGGTAAATACCATCCTCATGGTGATACCGCTGTCTACGATGCAATTGTAAGAATGACCCAAGATTTTTCTCTTCGCTATCCACTCATTCAAGGACAAGGAAATTTTGGAAGCATCGACGGAGATTCGGCAGCTGCCATGAGGTATACCGAAATCCGAATGGAAAAGATTACAGATCAAATCCTAGCCGATATTGAAAAAGAGACAGTTAGCTATTCACCAAATTATGATGGCACAGAAGATATTCCAGATGTGTTGCCAACAAGAATACCAAATCTATTGATAAATGGTTCTTCAGGGATTGCTGTCGGTATGGCCACTAATATCCCACCTCACAATCTAAATGAAGTTTTAGATGCATGTTTACATATTTTAGATAATCCAGAATCAACAGTAGATGATCTTCTAAAAATCGTTAAAGGGCCTGATTTTCCTCTTGGCGGAATTATCACAGGGATAGATGGTATCGAACAAGCCTATAGAACAGGGCAAGGGAAAGTATATGTAAGAGGTAAAACTTCCTTCGAAGAAATGAAAGGCGGTAAGGAAGCAATAATTATCACTGAGATTCCTTTTATGGTTAACAAAGCCAGAATGCTGGAAAGGATTGCTGAGCTTGTAAAAGATAAGAAGCTAGAAGGAATTGGTGAAATTAGGGATGAGTCGGATAAAGATGGAATGAGAGTTGTTATTGAGCTCAAGAAAGGTGAAGTGCCTGAAGTAGTATTGAACAATCTAATTAAACATTCTCAACTTGAACAAGTATTTGGAATAAATAATGTTGTGCTTGTTGATGGAAAGCCACAACTCTGCAATCTACAACAATTATTAAATATTTTCTTAGAGCATAGAAAAGATGTCATTACTAATAGGTCTCTTTTTGAACTTAGACAAGCAAAGGAAAGAGGTCATATCGTTGAGGGTCTCATTGTTGCAATTGCAAATATTGATGAAGTAATAGATATCATTAAAAAATCTGAGAATTCAAAGGTTGCGGCAGATAGTTTGTGTGAAAGAAATTGGTCTGCATCAACAATTAAACCTCTGCTAGATAAGGTAGCTGATCCAGAAATTTGTAAACCTGAAGGTTTGGAAGATGGGTTTGGTTTAAATGGCAAAGAATACAAACTATCACTGGTTCAAGCTAAGGCAATTCTAGAGTTAAGGCTAAGCAGGCTGACAGCACTGGAAACAGATAAACTTAATGAAGAATATGAAGAATTAGTTAAGCAGATCAAAGCTTTGCAAGAAATACTTAATAACAAATCTAGGCTTGTCGAAGTAGTTAAAGAAGAGCTTAATGAAATTAAGGACAATTTTGGAGATGAAAGAAGAACTGAGATAATTGAAAGAAGATTAACTATTGATGATGCTGATTTAATCCCAGAAGAGGAAAGAGTATTCACCATATCCAATAATGGTTTTGTAAAAACACAACAACTAGCAGAATATAGGTCACAGCGAAGAGGTGGTGTTGGTAAAACAGCATCAGCATTAAGAGAAGAAGACTTTATCAAGCAAGTTTTAGTTTTAAATACACACGTTCAAGTCTTATGTTTTACTACTAAGGGTAAAGTCCATTGGTTAGAGATATATAAGCTACCAGTTATGTCAAGAACAGCAAAAGGAAGACCAATTTCAAATGTATTGCCATTGGATGAAGATGAAAAGGTTACTTCATTCTTACCAGTTGATGAATATAAGGACGGACATTTCATAATTATGGCTACAAAAAATGGCGTAGTTAAAAAAACAGCCCTAACAGCATTTCAAAAGAAATATGCACCTGGTTTGAGAGCAATTAATCTTGATGAGGGAGACAAGCTTATTGGAACAATAATTACTGATGGCACAAATGAAGTTTGCTTGGCATCACAATCTGGTAAAGCAATTAGGTTCTTAGAGTCAGATGTCAGAGCAATGGGTAGATCAACACGTGGTGTTCGGGGAATGAATATAGCTAAAACCGATAAGGTTATCTCAATGATAAAAGTTATTCCAGAAGCAAAACTTTTAACCTTAAGTGAAAATGGTTATGGAAAAAGAACTAATATCTCTGAGTTTAGTGGCCAAAAAAGGGGTGGAAAAGGTGTCATTGCTCTAAATACATCTACTAGAAATGGAAAAATGGTTGCTGCTGAACAAGTCTTAGATGGAGATGAAGTAATGCTTATTGGTAATAAGGGCACAATGATTAGAACTAAAGTAGATCAAATAAGTGTTATTGGAAGAAACACACAAGGTGTAAAAGTAGTCACAACTAGAGAAGCAGAAATGCTTGTTGATGCAGTAGGCTTTAAAGAAAGTCTAGATGAAGAATAGAATTCATAATTTTAGTGCTGGTCCAGCAACACTTCCTCTTGAAGTATTGGAAGAAGTCAAAGCTGAGCTTTTAGATTTCAATGGAATTGGTTCATCAATCATAGAAATAAGCCATCGCGATAAAACATTTAAAGAATTAGCGATCAATGCTGAGGTCTCGGTAAGAAAATTACTTTCAATCCCAGAATCATATGAAGTAATTTTTATGCAAGGTGGAGCTACCTTACAATTTTCACTAATCCCTATGAATTTTTCACACTTAGGAGATACTGCAAATTTTGCTGAGATAGGGTCTTGGTCTTCAAAAGCTATTAAAGAAGCGTCAAAAGTCTGTGATTTAAATATCTGCACTTCATCTGTAGAGAATAATTTTACAAGCATAAAAGCTTTAGCTGATTGGGATATCAAAGAAAAATCTTCTTTAGTGCACTACTGCCAAAATGAAACAATTCAAGGTATAAGGGTTACAGAAGAACCAAATTTTGAGTCTTACTCATTCGTAGACATGTCTTCATGTCTTTTCTCAGAAAATATCGATGTATCAAAATATGACTTCATCTATGCTTGCGCTCAAAAAAACTTTGGACCTTCTGGCATAACTCTAGTGATAGCTAAAAAAGAATTAATAGAAAAATCTAATGCGAGTCTACCCAATATTTTGCGGTATGACGCACATGCTAATGAAGCATCTATGCTGAATACTCCGAACACTTTTGGCTGGTATGTTGCCGGCAAAATGTTTGATTGGTACCTAAAAATGGGGGGCATTAAAGAGATGGAAGTACAAAGCAAAATGAAATCTAATGTTTTATATGACCTAATTGATAGCTCAAGCTTTTACCATAACCCAGTAGATACTTCACAAAGATCTATCTGTAACGTAGTTTTTACTTTAGAGGATCCTGAACTTGAAAGTACTTTTTTAAAAGAGGCCTCCTCAGAAGGACTGGAGTATTTAAAAGGGCATAGAACAGTAGGCGGCATGAGAGCAAGCATATATAATCCAATGAAGATAGATTCTGTGCTTGCGTTGAAAGAATTTATGGTAAATTTTGAAAAAAAATATGGATGATGAAAAAGCTCTTTTGTTCATAAGGGAAGAAATAGATTCAATTGATTCTGAAATAATTGCTTTGCTGGAATCAAGATTGAATCTTTCTTTGCAAATAGGCAATGTAAAAAGAAATCTTGGAAAAGAACTTCACGATGATGCAAGAGAAGAATTAATACTTCAAAAGATAGATGAATTAGCAATTCTTTATCCCAAGGAAGATTTGAAATCTATATTTTTAGAAATAATGAAGACTTCATTAAGCGTTCAACAACCAGATGAGTAGGAAGATTCTAATTGTAGGTTCAGGTTTCATGGGTACATCCATAGCTCTAGGCCTTGATCAGAAAGATACTTCTTGTGTAGAGCATGATCAAGAATATCAAAGTATATTAAAGAATGAATCTATTTATAATGAGGTATTCAGCTCTTATGAAAGTGTTTCAGGTGCTTATGATCTAATAATTATCTGTACTAGACAAGCTGAAGCTCTGCGCAGTATTTTATATTTCTGTGAACATTTCCCAGAATCACTAGTAACAGATATTTCTAGTTCAAAAAATTTTCTTGTAAACCAAGAACTACCTAAAAATTTTATTTCATCACACCCAATATGTGGAAGTCATAAAGTGGGACCAGATAATGCGGAAGCGAATTTACTTAAAGACAAAGAAATAATAATCCTGAATCATGAAGCTAATAATGATACTGAAAATTTAAAAGATTTTTGGCACAGTCTTGGTGCAAATACCTCTGAGATGACTTTAGATGAGCATGATAAACATTATGCATACCTAAGTCATTTCCCGCATTTTTTTAGCTTTTTATATAAAGAGATTTTAGAAGAGGAAGGTATTGATTATCAAAAATACTCTGGTGATAGTATGAAAGAAATTTTGCGCTTAGCAAAAGCAGACAGAGAGCTTTGGAATGAAATATTTTCGGACAATAAAGCAAACCTCGACATGTTGAAGGAAAAAATTAAGAAAAAATTATTGTGAACTTCTTGCCAAAAGATAAATCAATTGCACAAAGATGTGCTGTTTTGGGCTTAGATTTCAATCAAGATTATATTGGCGAAGATGTAAAAAGCACCATACAAGCTGTTAAGCAATTCAACGAAAATTTAGGTTCAACTACATTAGACTTAGGTAACTCTGGGACAGGAATTAGACTCTTAAGTGGTTACATAGCTGGATCTGGTAAGGATTGCACCTTAACAGGAGATAAATCTTTGTCTCAAAGGCCTATGAATAGGATTGCAGAGCCATTAAATAGCTGGGGAGCTGAAGTAAGTCTTAAAGAGCAAAAATTTCCTCCGATTGTGATTAAGGGCACAAAGTTATTGCCTGAATTTACATATAATCTAACAATACCGAGTGCTCAAATTAAATCGTGCTTGCTTTTAGCGGCACTCTCTTCAAAAACTAAAATTACCATTGTTGAAAATATTCCATCCAGAGATCATACCGAAAGAATGCTTGAAGAGTGTGGAGCTGATATAAAACGAGATGGTAACCAAATCATCTTAGATGGCAGCATAGAGATAAAAAAGAAATTCATTGATGTTCCCAAAGATTTTTCATCTGCTGCCTACTTAATAGCAGCGAATATTCTTAGTAAAAAAAATATTTTACTAGAAGGTGTCGGCGTAAATAGTACAAGAACAGCTTTTCTAGATGTTGTTAAAGAAATGGGTGGTAATGTTGTTCTCAAAAACCTTAAGAATGTCACGAACGAGCCAAGAGCTGATATTGAATCCAATGCCAAGCAAGAGTTAAAAGGCATAAATATTCAAGGTGAAAAAATACCAAATCTCATTGATGAAATTCCACTTATTGCAATTATGGGATTATTTACCAAAGGCCAGACCACTGTAAGAGATGCAAAAGAATTAAGATTTAAAGAATCTGACAGAATAAGTCTGCTACTTTCAAATATTAAGAAGTTTGATCCTAAGGCAACTGTTACAGAATATGAAGATGGTTTTGATATTAATCCTTCGAATAATTTAGATACAAACTCTGTCAATATTGAGACAGGAGGTGACCATAGGATTATTATGAGCTTTATGATCGCATCATTAGGCAGTGGTAAAAAAGTTATATTTGATGAAACAAGCTCTGTAGAGACTTCTTTCCCAGGATTTTTTGAGGTATTAGAAAAATGGTACCAATAGTAACAATTGACGGACCATCAGGCTCGGGTAAAGGCACTATATCTAAGTCCCTAGCTTTAGAATTAGGCTGGAATTATTTAGATAGTGGATTAATTTATAGATGCTATGCATTTTTACACTCTAGCAAGGTAAATAATATTCCAAATGAGATAGAAAAAATTCATCACAATTACAGCTTGGAACATGAGTCAATAACCTATCAAGGCAAAGACATTACAGATTTAATAAGAGGTTCAGAAATCACAAAACTATCTTCAGAACTCTCGCAAAAAGAAGAAGTTAGGTCAAAGCTCACTATGATACAAAAGACTTATAGAAAGGTACCTGGGCTAGTAGCAGAAGGTCGTGATATGTCTTCAAAACTCTTTCCGGATTCATTGGTAAAAATCTTTTTAACCGCTAATCTTGAAGAAAGGGTAATGAGAAGAGCAAATCAGTTGAGAAATGCTGGACAAAAGGTTAATATCTCTGAACTCAAAAATGAGATTGAACTTAGAGACGAGAGAGATACTAAAAGATCACACTCTCCACTTAAACAAACTCAAGATTCTACCCTCATTGACAGTTCTAGTAGGACTGTAAGAGAAATTACAAATTTGATAAAAAAATTAGTTAATGAAAAGTACTGAAAATACATTAAGAGATTTACTTGATAAAAGTTTTAGCGAGTTCAATCTAGTCCAAGGATCATTGGTGAAAGCTAATGTCGTTGAAATTGGAAAAAAATGGGTAACCTTAGATATCGGTTTTAAATCTGATGGATTGGTTTCAATTGAAGAGTTTCAAGATCATGCCAGTAAATTAGTTGTAGAAGTTGGAGATCAGGTAGAAGTAATGCTTGATGCGCTTGATGACGGATTTGGTGAAATTAGACTATCCCGTGAAAAAGCTAGAAAGCAAGAAACTTGGGATAAATTAGAGTCAGCACATTCCGATGGTGAATATGTTGTAGGTAAAGTTGTCAACAAAGTAAAAGGTGGTTTCACAGTATTTGTTGATGTTGTGAAAGCTTTTCTTCCAGGCTCATTAATTGATCCAAAAGGTGGGAAAGATTATCCAGACCTCACAGGGCAAACATTAGATTTCAAAGTAATGAAATTTGATAAGAAAAGATCAAATATCGTTCTTTCTAGAAAAGCTGTTTTACAAGAACAAAACTCAGAAGAGAGAGAAAGATTGCTAAATATCATCAAAGAAGGTGAAAAAATAGAAGGTACAATTAAAAATCTAACTGATTACGGGGCGTTCGTAGACCTTGGTGGTTTAGATGGGTTGCTTCATATTACTGACTTATCTTGGAAAAGAGTTATGCATCCAAAAGAAGTCTTAAATGTTGGTAATAAGATGGAATTCTTAGTCTTATCTTTCGATGAAGAAAAAATGAGAGTCTCACTAGGCTTAAAACAATTATCAGAAGATCCCTGGAAAGATATTGAGAGCAGATATCATGTTGGTCAAGTTGTTGCAGGTGAGGTTGCCTTAACAACTGACTATGGGTGTTTTGTAAAACTTGATGAGGATATCGAAGGTCTGGTGCATATTACTGACTTAGATTGGAAAAACAAAAATATTAATCCAGCCTCAATACTAGAAAAAGGCGACAAAATTGATGTGAAAGTAATGGAAATAGATCTTGAAGAAAGAAAAGTTTCATTAAGTAAAAAACATACTACTGAGAACCCATGGAAAGAATTCGAGGACAAGCATAATAACGGCGATATCTTAGAAGCACTAAAAATCAAATCAGTAACAGATTTTGGTGTTTTTGTTGAACTAGATGGCGGTATAGACGGCCTAATACATCATTCAGAAATAGAAGTTGGCACACAAACAATTCAAGATTTATATAAAGTTGGCGAAGAAGTTACAGTATCCATAAGTGGCATGGATTCAGAACGTGAAAGAATCTCTTTGACTCTTGTTTCCTAGTAAATCGTCAGTCTTTTAAATACAATTCAAGTTATGTCTAGTAAAAGACTTATTGTTGCCTTAGATTTCAAAAATTTTGATGAAATGTCAGAATTTGTAGCACGTTTAGATCCAAATTCATGCGTTGTGAAAGTTGGCTTGCAGTTATTTATTTCCGAGGGCAATAAAGTATTAGATTTCTTGAGTTCAAAAGGGTTTGAAATTTTCTTGGATCTTAAACTTCATGATATTCCTAATACTGTTAATAAAGCTATTGTGGAGATAGCCAAATTTAATGTCTTGATGACAACTATACATCTGCAGGGAGGCATGGAAATGATTGCTGCAGCAAATCAAGCTAAAGGAAATACAAAAATCTTAGGAGTTAGCTTGTTAACTAGCTTAGATGAAAGTGACACTCAAATGCTTTATAACAATAATTTTAATAGCCAGTTCAATAATTTAATAAATGTTGCAGAAAAATCTGAAGTAGATGGCATCGTCTGTAGTTCTAAGGAATTATCATTATTATCTGACAGCAATTTAATAAAAGTTGTCCCAGGCATCCGAAACCAGAACCTATTAGATGATCAAAAAAGAGTAATGACTTCCAAAGAAGCTTACGAAAATGGAGCAAATTTTATTGTAGTAGGCAGACCAATTACACAATCTAAAAACATTGAAGAAGCAATCATAGAGTACTCATGAAATATACTGAATTTTTAAATCAATTCTCAAGCGGAAGTATCACCCAAACATCAAGTCGAAATTTTTTAACTAATAAACTTCATATTGATCAATCTTCATTGAATGTAGATGAAAAAGTCTTCGGCTTATTTGAAAAGTATGCCAAAAATAATAACTTCATTGAAAAATTCAATGAGCTGATGGATGGCCAGAGGTTAAATAACACTGAAAACAGAGAAGTCACTCACTTTAAATATAGAAATACCAAATCAGACATTTTTGAAGCAAGCCTTGATAAAATGGAAGCATTAGCTTCTGAAATAAAATACAACTATAAAAAAATTCTTATTTTTGGTATTGGTGGGTCTTATTTAGGTCCAAAATTAATGGAAGATATATTTTCATCAAAAGAATTAGAAATAGATTTCATTACAGGTAGCGATCCTTCTGAATATCAACAATATTTAGAGCAGGATTTATCGGATTGTGCTTTTATCATTACTTCAAAATCTTTTTCAACAATTGAAACATTGACTAGTTATGATGCAATTACCAAAGGAAAATTATTGAATCAAACTTATGCAGTAACTTCATTAGTGGATAAAGCTGAAACTTTTGGTATAAGCTCAAACAATATTGCAGAAATAGATATAGGAACTGGTGGACGATTCTCTATTTGGTCAGCAGTAAACCTTGGTCTTTTTATAAGATTAGGCAGAGATAGATTCAAGGATTTCTTGAAAGGTGGTAAAGCAATCGATGATTTAAGCAGTTCGGATATTGCAAACAATCCAGCTCTATCGTTAGCCATTCAAGATTTAATCATGAATAATCTATTGCAGATGGATTCAACATTAATATTGAATTATGACTATAAACTGCGAAATTTTTCTTCTTATATCCAACAGTTAGAAATGGAATCTTTGGGTAAAAGTGTTGATAGAGATACTGGGGAATCTCTTTCGTATGAAACTGGCTCCATAGTTTGGGGTGGTTATGGACCAAGGTCACAACATTCTTTCTTTCAACACCTCTTTCAAGGGACAAAGGAAGCAAATGCCTATTTTATTATTTCAAAAACAGATAATTTAAATTTTAAACAGTTTAAGGGTCAGACAGAATCACTTATGTCAGGGAATGATAATGAGCTAGACCTCCATAAAAAAGTAACTAAAAGAAGATTCTCATCTTTAGTCTTGGAAGATCTTTCTCCAGAATCAATTGGTGAACTAATTGCAATTTGGGAAAATAAAACCATATT
>CENJ01047443.1_pt1 | contig 14715 bp, 10 predicted proteins | sample 356161 | NCBI WGS metagenome assembly CENJ01 (sample SAMEA2619531, study PRJEB7988) | marine metagenome | biome: marine biome (ENVO:00000447); feature: surface water layer (ENVO:00002042); material: "saline water (ENVO:00002010), including plankton (ENVO:xxxxxxxx)" | depth 5 m
CGATATGATTTAGATGCTAATGTAAATTTTAGTGGTCAGTGGTTACCATACAGAGGTGGTATCATGATTGGGTATAAATTTTAGTAAAATCTTATATTTGTAAAAATTTAAAATGAGATTCAAATTATTATTAAAATTTATTTTTATGCTTCTCTTTGTTAGCAACGATGTTTTTTCTCAAGACAAAAAGTATCAGATGCAGCAGATCTCTGGAGATAATCTGGAAAATAGATTAAATAATAAAGGTAATGAAATAAAAAAGGCACCAATAAAGGATAAGTCTTTAATAAAATCTCGTTCGTTAAATATAAATTATGATACTGCTAATTTCCCGCTAAAGTATGAAATTGAAATAAATGTAGATGACCTTTATAACTTAGATGTAAAAAGAGATTATTTTTTTTCTAAATTATATATATCCACATATTTGGATTATGACTCAATAGTTAATGGAGTTAATGGAAAATTATATGATACATCACCTGGTAATAACTTTAGATTGAAATATGAAATTGCAGATAACAGTTATTTTTCAGGATGGATAAATCAAGGATATTTGAATGATTCATTATATAACAAGTTTAGTTATGCTTCTGAGATAGAAAATAATTTTCATCACGTTTGGGATCTGAAAAATTATCCTTTTGACGAGCAGAAATTAAAAATTAATTTAATTGGTTTAAAAGATACTTCATTAGTTTTACTTAAACCTTCCTTAGAATTGCCTTCTAGCTATAATAAATCAATTTCAAGTCTTAAAAGAGGGTATTCTATTAAAAATCTTAATTTTTCAGAATCGTACATAAATTCACCATTTGATTTTATAGATAAAAATGGAAAATATAGAAAAAAGGTTTTTTCTGTCCTAACATTTAATATAGAAATAGACAGATCTGGGTCTTGGCTTTTTATTAAATTATTTCTTGGATCTTTCCTCTCATTCTTTATTTCCATTATCGTATTCATGATTCCAACAAGAGAATTTGAGTCTAAAATTTCCTTGAGTATTGGTGCAATATTTGGTGCTATAGGAAATCGTTACTTTGTAGATTCTGCTATGTCTGGAGCTCAAGTATTAACAAAAGCTGACATGTTAAATAACATAATTCTTCTTCTTATTGTTTTTAATATATTGATTGTGACGCTTCAGAGATCAAAAACATACAATATTCCTTTTTTAGAAAAGAATGATAATGCTATTTATATATCATCATTAATTTTTCTTCTATCAATATTTCTTGTGTTAATATTTTAGATTAGTCTTCAATAACACCACTTTTACTTTGATCTACATCATTATCGTCTCCTACTTTAAACCTTATGGAGGGGAACATTGACCTTATGTAATCATTAGTTTTATCTAATTTTTCTTCAATCTCCTGATTCTCAGCAAAACCTAATCTGGTAGAACTTATAAATTCTCCATTTTTATATTCCATCTGGAAAAGCCCATTAGTTTCAAACACTCTAAACGTACCATTTTTTTGACCTTTTACGAACCAGCCTGCGTAGTGGGTGTCATCACTAAGATATGAGACAATACCATATCCAGTGTATCCATCTGTTTCTTCTTCACCTTCATATATTCTTGATTCGTTATTAGCATAGTTTCTTGTGTAATTTTGTAATCCAGAGATTTGTTCCATTTCACCTTTTATATTTTCTTTTACCCAAGTGTAAATTACGGCATCACAAAACCTTTTAAAGTCAGAGTATCTAATCCAGGCATATCCGTTATCACCCCAGTCAGTTCCCCAACTATTTACTATTCTAAAAGATCCACCATTTACTGTATCATCATATCCAACAATAGTCATTGCATGGCCACCACCATCATTAGTGTAGGTTGGGTACCAGTAACCACTAGGGCCTACATTATCTAGTGACTCACCGAAATTTCTAAAACCTACAACCACAGGGAAAGCATATTTTCCAATTTCTGTTTTAATATTTTCTACAGTACGATTAGAGAATGGATTATAATATGGATCGTTTGTATATTCTCCTTCATACTTCAATATAGAATAGGGACTAGTATATCTTTTCATTACATTAAAATTACTTTGCGTTATTCTCTCATCGCAATACATGTCATAAGGTGGGAAAAATAATTTTTTACCTCCAACATTTGATATAAAATCCATTGCATTAGTCATGCTTATTCCCTGGTTACAGTTTGTTCCTCCCTCAAATCTGTTTACCATAGAGTAGGTAAACCATGGATCAAATGAGTGGGCATATTTATCTCTATAAGTTGTGATACCAAACATTCTATTATAAATAATTGATAAATTATAGTAAGTAGTTGCCCATCCAACGCAAGAACCTGTTTGTCTCTGATTTCCAATAGGTGGAACATATTTTTCTAAACTTTTTCTTATAGGTATATCATCAGCGAATCCAAAGCCTTCTTTGGAGTAATTATCCCAGTCAGCAGTAGATTCAAGTGTTTCACTAATATATCCTTGGGAAAAAGAGAAATAAGAACTAATAAATAGTATGAGAAATATTGATAGTTTTTTCATAATAAAAAAAAAATTAATTTTGGTTAATGCTTAATAAGTCAAATATAATTATTTATTTAATATTCCTTTTTTCCTATCAGGGTAATGGATATTCAGATAATTGTATTGATAAGACAATAAAAATATATTCAGATATCATAAATAGTATTGGTGTAAGTTTCCCCTTACCTCCTGAGTTGATATTTAGTGATTCTCAAAATAACCCAGCTTATATATCAAATAAAGGAATAGTAATTGAAAAGAAATTAATTGAGTTATTTTGTCAGGATGAGAACTTCGATTCACAAATAGCATATGTGATATCTCACGAGCTAGCTCATCATTACCTTAACCACATGTGGATGAAAAATTCAGGTTTTGGATATAGTAGCTCAATAGGGAATTATATTTATGACCAATCTAGAGATAAAAATCAAAGAAAGTTAGCAGAAAGCCAGGCTGACCTTTTTGGAGGTTTTTATGGACAAATTTCAGGATATGATGTGCTATCCAATGCAGAGTCTTCATTAATTAAAATTTATGAAGAGTATAATATACCTAAAGAAATAGAGGGTTACCCAAGTCTCTCTGAAAGGATTGAAATTATTAATTCAAATATTGAAAGTGCAGAAACCTTAGAAGAGTTTTTTCATTTAGGTAATGTTTTGATGAAAGGTAATTTTTATAATGAGGCAAAAGAATCTTATGAGCTAATCCTAAAAAACAATTTTAATTCAAGAGAAATTTTGAACAATTTGGCTTTAGTATATCTGAAATTTGGAATTAGTATTTCAGAAGAAAAAATTTCAAAATTAATCTATCCGCTTTATATAGATAATAATACTCGTCTATCAACAGAAAGAACAAGGTCAGGTTCATTTAGTAATGATACCAAAGAATTATTTAAAAAATCTATTTCACTTTTTGAGACAGCTTTAAGCTTTGATAGTAATTACTTACCAGCAAAACAAAATTTATTTGTTGCAAGGTATCTTGAATCAAATGAAGATAGAAGATATAGGGTGTTAGAGGATATAGAAGATTCAGAATTATCAGATTCTATAAAAACTGATTTTGTAGTTATTGATATGATTATGAATAATGAAAAATATAAAAAAATAGCAAAATTGGCTTCATGTGGCTCGTCTTTTAGTAAAATGAATTTAGATGATGATAAAAAAGGTAATACTTATTTCAGTGATATAGACATTTTAGATGATATCGGAATTGATAACTCAGAGTATATATTTGGTTTTAGAAGACCCTTCAAAAGACTAAAATCTTCTACAAGTTCTTTACAGATAAAAAGAAAAACTTTTGGAGATAACATATTATATGATTTTGATAATCTACTTATTTTGAAATCTAGAAATAGTGAGTTTGGAAATACAATATCATATAATGACAATTATTACTATATTTTTAATAAAGATTAAATCATATGAGAAAGTATATTTTTGGTATTATTTTACTATTCGCTCTTTTTGAATACTTTTTTAATGAAGATTCATCAGACAATAGAAATGATGATGAAAAAAATGTAAAGAAAGTAGAGGAAATAGTATTTCATCCACAACCAGAAAATGGATTTTCTCCATATAACAGCTATTTTGGTAGAGGAATCTACGATAAATCTACCTATAACTCATTTATAATTAAAAACTCTAATTCAACAGATGCTGTAGTTCTATTAGTTGATGCATACTCTGGAAGAAAGGTAAGAAATGAATATATCAGAAAAGGTGAAACATTTTCCATGACAAGTGTACCAAATGGTACATATTTCTTGAGGTGGATGTCAGGGAATCATTGGAGCCCGGATATTTTAATTGGAAATTTGAAAGGTGGTTTTCAGAGGGACCTAAGTGCATCACAGTCGGATGATGTTGAGGACTATATGAGAGCAGATGGAGGGGTAGAGTGGACAATTACTCTTTACACTGTTTCAAATGGAAATATGGATACAGAATCTATAGATTTAAATACTTTTGGGAATTAGTTATATTTAAATGTGAAAAACCTAATAAATCACTTCTTTAATCTTAATAGTTCTCTCATTCTTTTGTTCTTTTTTTTTCCTTTCCTTGTTCTATCTCAAGAAGATAAGAGGTTAGCACTTGTTATAGGAAATGCTAATTATGATAAAGGACCCCTTGAGAATCCAGTTAACGATGCAAGACTTATAGCTGAAACCTTATACAAACTAAATTTTGATACAATCCTTGCAACGAATCTTGAAACTAGAGGTTTATTCCTTGATAAAATTAATGAATACGGAGATAGGAGAGAAAAATACAACGTCGGTCTAGTTTTTTATGCTGGACATGGTGTTCAAATAGGAGGAGATAATTATTTACTACCAACAAAAGAAGAATATGCATCCGAGAGAGATATAGAAGATAATGCAGTTAATGTTACTAAAATAATGCGATATCTTGAAGATCAGTCAGATGAGGTTAATATTTTAATTCTTGATGCTTGTAGAGATAATCCTTATGAAATACAATGGAACGCAACAAGATCATTAAAAGGAAACGGACTTGCAAAAATACCACCTCCAACAGGTTCCCTGATTGCATTCTCTACTGATGCTGGGAGTACTGCTCCTGATGGTGAAGGTGAAAATAGTATCTATTCATTAAGTTTAGCTAAGTATATGATGGAAGAAGATCTGTCAATATATGATGTTTTTAATGAGGTTAGAGCTGAAGTTTTAGCTGCCTCTAACAATAGGCAAAGACCAGTTGAAGAAAATCAGTTAACAGGTTCCAGATTTTATCTTAACCCTAGCAATTTTGAAGATGAATTCAATGAAGTTGATGAGATAATAAGATCTAATGAAAATTTAGAGAGAGGTGTCTTTATATTAGAAAATATAATAGATCAGGAGAAAAGTAATATAAATGCATACAGACAACTTAATTACCTTTATCAATTATTGGATGATAATAGAAAAGCTGTAAATATTTATCAAGAAAATAAATTTATTACTTTAAATGAATATGATTTCTATTTACTTGCTGAATCATATTTTTCTCTTAAAAATTATGACTCAGCTCTACTCTATATAAATAAATCCATAACAATAGATTCTTTAGATCCGGATTTATATTTTCTTAGAGGATTAATTCATGATGATCTAGAAAATTATAATTTGTCAAAATCAGATTATTTTAAAACAATTAAATATGACTCTTCTTATTCCGAGGCCTACAATAATTTAGCATTAATATATGAAGAAAATAATCAGATAGATAGCGCGTTATACTTGTATAAGCAAGCAAATAAAATAATTGGTGATGATCTCTATTTTAGAAACATTGCAGAGTTATTTGCCTGGAAATATGAAATTGAAGATAGTGCCTTATTTTATTATAATAAAGCATTAGAAGCTGATCCAGAAAATGATTTAAATCACTACTATATTGCTGAGTATTATAACAATTTAAACAATTATTCCTTAGCTATTAATTTTTATTCAAGAGCAATAGAATTAAACAATTTAGATCCAAGATATTTTTTTGGTAGAGGTAATGCATTACTTGAATCGGAATTTAAATCTGAGGCAATATCTGATTATATAAAAAGTTCTGAGCTTTATGAAACTGATGAAGATAAAGCATCAACCTATAATAATATTGGAGTCACTTATTTAAGATATTTTGATGACGTTGAGACTGCTCTAAAATATTATAAATTAGCCCTTAATTTGTATGAGGATGAGTTATATGCTCAAAATATAGGAGGTGTTTACTATTCAAATAAAGATGATTATGATAGCGCTATCTATTTTTTTAATTTATCTATTGATATAAATTCTAAGGATCCATCTAATTATTCGTATCTGAGCAGTTCGTATTATGAGCGGGCTAAAATCACTGAAAATCAAGACGACTATAATCAATCCTTAGATGTTTTAAATAAAGGCTTAGAAATAGATCCAGAGAATAATATGTTATTGACTGATAAAGCTCTTTTTTACTACTATCAAAATCAGTATGAATTTGCAATAAATGAATTTCTAAATATTCTTAAATTATATCCTGATGATATAGGCCCAAACTATTATCTAGGTAAGATTTATAATATAAAAAATGAGTATAAAGATGCGATCAAATATTTTACAAGGGAGATTATTACTGACCCCGATGATCCAATTGCCTATATTGAAAGGGGCTTAGTATATCAAAAAACAAAAGAATATAATAAAGCTCTCTATGATTTTAATGAAGCAATCACACTAGAACCAGAGGATAGAAATAATTATTACTATAAAATAAATCTATTTAAAATTATGGGTGATTATAAATCTGCATATAATGTTACAAATGAGACAATAGAAATGGATATTGATGATCCTCAAGGATATTATGTATTAGCTGAACTATTTTATAATGATGGAGAAGTTATTGATGCTCTCGAAAATATAATAATTACTCAATCAAAACTTGAGAGGGACAATGATTATTGGATAAGTAATATGGATGGAGCTAAAAAGGAATTATTTGAAGTGTATTTTTTTAAGGCTGACATAGCAAAAAAACTAAATCTTGACGAGTTATATTGCGAGAGTATGATTGAGGCGTCTCTACTTTTTGAGAATAGTGATAATAAGTATGACGAAGAAAAGTATATAGAAAAATTAGATATCTTTAATAAGAGTTCATTATGTCAATAATTATGAAATCACTTAAAATCTTAATTTTTGTATTATTTCCGATGATATCCTTCTCTCAGAAGGAGAAGATAAACTGGATGAAATTAATGGGCGAAAATAATAATTATCCTAATTCAGGTAGGGTCATACTGAAAGATATGGCAGTTGATGACGAGGATAATATATACCAAGTTGGTTGGTTTAATTTTAATTCAAATTTTGAAAATTTTGGATCTGATAATACAATATTTAGTAATGGGGAGTTTGATGCTTACATCGTTAAATATGATAAGAATGGAAATTTAATTTGGGCTAAAACAATTGGTGGAGAATTTTATGATGTTGGGGAATCAGTTATAGTTTTAGAAGATGGTAATATATTGTTTGGGGGCGGTTTCTTGGGTACTGTTACATTTCCAAATGATAGTACTTACACCTCATTTTATTCGAACTCATCTGGGTGGCAAAGAAATGGATTCCTTATGAAGATGAATAAAGAAAATGGCGAAGTTATCTGGATAAATACATTCAAAGATTCATTTCCAAAAACTCAACCAACACAAATAGAGAAGCTTAAAGACTCTAAATATCTTATTAGACAAGATAGAACATTTTCAGTGTATGATTCAAATAACTCATATCATGGATCATTTGAAATGCCTTATGCTTCTTCTGGAGGTATTCAAGACTTTACTGCAAATAACAATGGGGATATTTTTTTAGTTGGATCTCATACTGGATCTTTTAGTTATGACGGAGATATTAGAGCAAACTTCTCAAATAATAGTCATCAAGGTTACATAATGAAGCTAGATAAAGATTTTGACTTCCAGTGGATCATTCCATATAAGAATGGAGCATATACTTTTGTTGGTAAAATCGATTATGACGAGTCTAAAGATAATATAGTAGTCTGGTCACATTACAGGGCTCTTACTAATATTGATCCATTAGGAAGCAACTTGGAGGTATCGCCATATCAAAATAATTCCTCATCCTTAATTGCATCTTATGACAATGATGGTAAACTTGACTGGTACCATGAATTTGAAGGAAGTGATTTTGATAATGGTAGACTATCATACGTATGGGGACTACAATTTGATAAAAATTATGAAAGATTAGCATTAGTAGGATATAACTCTAATGATAAAGGATATGATGTTGATTTGACTGATAGTGTCCAGTTAATTAATTCAGATTTTATTGGGATATACGATAATACTGAATCAGGCTTAATTTTAAAAAACATTATCAATTTAGATAGAGACGATACTAGTAATGACGAGACATCTGTTTTTTTTAATTCAGATGGTGACTTAATTTATGGTAACAGAAACCCTAGAGGAGAGATTTTGCATTATAATATTAATTTTTTTGATACTTATGCAGGTACTATTATTACCTCTATAGACTTAGACGCAGAGAACTCATTGCCAGGTGATGGAGATTGGAAACAAGTAGGTGAAAATATTTCAAACGGTAAATTAGGAACTTCAAATTTTACAGAAATTGGGTATTCTGTAGCTTCTAATTCCGATGGTTCAATAGTAGCTGTTGGAGGAACGCAAGATGATGAGTCAAACTCCGGTGAAATTCTTGTATATGAGTTAGTTTCTGGGAATTGGACAAAAGTGGGAGAGTCTTTATATCCTATTTCCGAGTCTGAAAATTATAATGGTTGGATAAGGTCAATTTCATTAAGTGAAGATGGAAAAACAATTTTATTTGGCTTATGGAGTGGATATAGTGATAGGGTAGTAAAAGTCTTTAATTATAGTGAAGGAAAATGGAATCAGGTAGGAAATACTATTCATCCAATTCAAGGTGGCAATGATCACGGAAGGTCAGTTTCATTAAGCTCAGATGGGTCAATCTTAGCAATAGGTAGACCAAATATTTTTGCAGCAAACACAAGTGGAAGCGTTCAAGTTTTTTCCTATGATGGAGAAAATTGGAATCAATTGGGATCGGATATTATTTCAAAGGATGTTAATGATCAATTCGGACATACTCTATCATTAAATTCTGAAGGAAATATAATTATAATTGGAGACTATGAAAATAATGAAGCTTTTGTTTATCAGTGGGATGGATTTGCCTGGAATCAAAAAGGTTCAGATATTTTTGGAGATACAAATAATAATTGTGGAGTTTCTGTAGATATAAACTCTGGAGGAGATATAATTGCAATTGGTGCAAATACAAATAATGGTCCTAATGGATTCTCCTCTGGTCTAGCCAGAGTATTAAAATGGGATGGAACATCTTGGGTTCAAGTTGGCGATGATCTTCATGGAGAGTTTTTCAATGATCGTTATGGTGGTTCAGTTTCATTAAATGCATCCGGAAATAGGTTGGCGGTGGGTGCATTAGAAAATGATGGTTGGGGAATAGATGCGGGACATGTTAGAGTATTTGAATGGAATTTTGAGGAGTGGACCCAATTAGGAAGAGATATTGACGGAGATTTTGGAGGAAAATGGTTTGGTCATTCAGTAGATTTAAATGACGAGGGAAGTACACTAGTGGTAGGCGCTCCATCATATGATTCTGAAGAATATGCTAAAGTTTTCACATTAGACTCAAAAGAAGTTGATGCGAAATTAAAGGATAACTTCATTAATGGAGAGAATCAAGACTCAGTCCAAATTGTAGTTTATGCCAAACCTGAAGATAATCTTAAGTACAGGTGGAGCTTCAGATCAGGTGGAATGGATAAAATTATAGAAGATGAATTTACAGCAATTACAACTGATTCAGTAACAGTTGGTTATCAAGATATCTCAAGTATTCCTGATGGATATGTTATATTAAAAGTACAGTTTCAAAATGAAAGTGGAAGTATAATTAGGACAATAAATAAACAATATTTTAAAGATACTGTTGTACCAAGCACAGATGATTACGACATTGACTTAACTTCAGATGCAATTAATAGCTCAAATAGTGATGATTATAGTTTGACCTTGAACTCAGATGAAATAAATGGAACTTTTGAGTTTACATTCGAGGGAGATTCTTTAGTGATTAATAACGCAATTATTTCAATGGAAGATGGTATGATATATGCCTCTGGAGGTAATGTTTCTAAAGTAAAAAAGAAAAAGAAAGTTGGAGGAAAAATCAAAACGTCAGCGATGTCAATTGATAATATTGACCTCTCTAATTTTACTGACGGAGACATAAATGTATCCCTATCTATAACAGATAGTTTATTAAATATTGGAGATTTAATTACGATTGATACATTAATTAAAGATGATATAAATATGCCTCTTACCTTTAATGTTGATTCAGTAAAAACCTTAGAAAATACCTCTGTTGAAATAGAATTGTATTTTTATGATGAGGACAAAGACACCCTTGTTTTTTCTGTTGAAGATGGTCCATGGAATGGTACTGTGACTATAAAAGATTCAATTGCAACCTATACTCCAAATGTAGGTTATACAGGTCTTGATTTCTTTACTTTTAAAGCTAACGATAAGGTTTTTGAGAGTAATGTTTCTTGGGCTAGAATTACTGTTGACGAACTTCCTGCTCCTTTATCTACTCAGGAAAATAATTTATATGACATAAAAATTTATCCAAATCCTACTTCTGAGGATTTAATACTAAATGCTAAAGATCATGTTGAAGTTTCTTATGTTAAGATGATTGATTATTCTGGAAAAGAAATTGACCTAAATTATATCAAGAAAAATAAAGATGAATTATATGTAAATGTTTCAAGTTTTGATCTAGGAATTTATCTCTTAAAAATTAAGACAGAGAAAGGTATATATATCAAAAAATTAATTATTGAATAAATTAAGTTATAGATATAAAAAAAACCCTCACGAGTGAGGGCTTTAATTTTCTGTGAAGAATAAAATTTAATTTGTATATGTTACAAATTCAAAAATTCCTCTTCCATCCCATCCATTTGGCATATTTTCAACAAATTCTCCAAACTTTGTAGGATCCATATCCGATAGTATAGCCTGATTCATCATGTGCTTAAATGCACCATTTAATGAATTATAAACATCCCAGAAGAAGATAGTAGATTGCCCTTCTCCCTGAGGTAATATTTTGGAAGCAACTCCCCACTCAGCCATACCTTCTTTCTTCATATTTTTTCTGAATCCTTCAGATAACTCGTCAGCCATACTTAGTGCTTTACCTAAATCTTTAGGTGTAGCCCAGTTCATAATAATGTACTGACCATCTCTTGAAGCTTCAATCTGTTTCTCAGTTTTCCAGTAGTAGTAACCACTTTTTAATATCTCGCCTTTGTATAAAACTGCAGGGTCAATGCCAAATTTTTCCTTTGAATTCATCCACCAGTCTGTTCTGCTTGTCATCTGCTCTACACTTTCAAAAATATGAACCCAAACATAATTGTACTCTTGTTCCGTAGCTTCACCAACATTGCTAATTGGTTTAAGTAGAACCCAATCTTTAATTATGCCATTCTTTTTTGCGTCTTGAGCTAATTCAGTAACATATTCTTTCTGAATTTTCTCAAAATTTTCTAGATCTGAGTCAGAAACTTTAACTGCATGCAGGTAAAAGACTTCCTGACTAAATGATGAGTTAAAACTCATCATTATAAATAATGTAAATACTAAAATTTTTTTCATGATTCTATCTAATAAATCTTAAGTTTTCAAATGTAAAGTTATGAACTAGTTCAACTTTACCTCTATCTTCCATGTACTTCATGAATTTCTTAGTGTGATTCTTTTGAAGATCATTTACAAATGATAAGTGATCGTCAAGATCAGACCCTGAAACTAGAGCCCAGTGAGTAGCTCCATTAGGTCTATTTACATCATAAGTTCCAAAACCAACAAATCTATCTTTAAATACATCAGGAAGAGATTCTACAAACTCTAACTGAGCCTTTTGAAAAGCTTGAGGATTTTCTGGATTTATATCCCAAATCTGGACATAAGGGTTTTTTTCTATATCTCCTTCGATCCAATTTATAAATCTTCCAGCGTAAGAAGTTCCCCATTTTTCAATTCTATTTACAAGCCATCCCCAGAAAGCTGATTCTTCAAATTCTGATGCTTGTCCCTCTGCAAGACCTTGTTTGCCTAGTTCCCATAAAAACACAACTCTATGTGTCATTCCGTCAGGTCTACCTAGCCATAATCTTTCTAGTGCAACACCACCTGACTTAAACTCTTTATCTCCGTAGAAATTATCAAAGAGTTCAGCTATATTATCTTGCGCATTTTCTTCAGCTTTTACATAGACAGCATTAAATGCTAAGTCTTGACTGTAAGAAGTAAATGACAAGAACAATAAAGTAACTAATAATAAGTTTTTCATTTATCTTAATAGTTTAATTAAACAATAAATAAACTTAATTAATAATGTTTTAATTAAAGAGTTGATATGTTAATAAATTATTAATTTTTTAAGTGTTGTGTTTAAATAACACATAATTATTTCTATGAAATTGATAAAATTAAAAAATGAGAGAGTTAAGTATTTGTCTTTAATTCTTTTCTTTCTTGTTATTTATACAAATTATCTTGCTAATTCTCTACCGATAGGAGGAGTTACTACTGGAGAAGTTTCTGATTTATTAGATAATTTATTTACTCCAACTGGCTTTACATTTTCAATTTGGGGAGTTATTTACCTTAGTCTTTTTATTTTCTTGATAAGTTTATTTTGGATGTCTGAGAATCAGAAACCCTTTATCAATAAAGTTCTTTTTTTATTTAATATAAACTGTCTACTAAATATTTCATGGATATTTGCCTGGCATTACATGTTATTTCCTCTGTCACTAGTTATAATGTTAGGTCTTCTTTATACATTAATGCTCATTTCAAGAGTAATTAAAGCATATTATATAGATTTTAATTCATCCTATCTATATAACATTACCTCTTTCTCTTTTAATATCTATTTTGGTTGGATAACAGTAGCTACAGTTGCCAATTTTACTGGGTTACTTGTTTCATACGAGTGGGGTGGTTTCGGTATATCTCATGAATTATGGACTTCTCTTATAATTGTTATTGCTTCGGTTATAGCATCTATAACATTCATCAAAAATAGAGCTATATGGTACCTTTTACCTGTAATATGGGCATTCTATGGTATTTATTTTAAACATGCTAATGGTATTTTAGATGGAGAGTATCCTCTCATAATAAATACTCTTCTAATTGGAATAGTTGTGTTATCATTGATGATATTTAATCATCTTTATCATTCTCTTATTAAAGGAAAAATAAAATAATGTTTGATTTTCTTACAACTGAAACCTTCTTTTTAATATTTGGATTTTTAATATTTTTTGCTTTATTCTTATTATATAATTCAGAAAAAGACTAATTTCTAAAATATGATGACTGAAGCGGAAATATCACAATGGTTCTTTTGGTTAAAAGTAGGTATGGGTTTAACCGCTATATTTTTGATCTGGTTATTTTATTATATTATCGAAAAAATGGGAATTAAATAAAATGATAAAACATTTTCTACCTAAAAAATTTAGATTACTCTTTAGGATAATTATAATTCTTTCTACCCTTATCTTTTTACTATTTAGGAACGGGTAATGTATTTCTTAAATTTATTAATTAATATAGGTTAAAGTATTTGTAAATTTCTATCAAGATAAAAGAACAATAATTGAAGTATCACCTTCTTCTGATTTTAATTGTAATCCAGATTTTAAGGTATTTTACGAATAAATTAGAAAACCCCTCATATCTGAAGGGTTTAACTAACTAAACTAACACCATAAAACTCTCAATGAGATCGTAAAATGAATATGTAATTTTAGATTTTGTGTATATTTTAACAGTAAACTTTAAGTAAAATTTATGTTAATTATTTAAAATAAAAAACCCACCATTTCTGATGGGTTAGTGTTTCCAAACATTTAAAATTCTCTGAATAGAGTGTAAAGTGGTAAGTACAATTTTATTTTAAGTATTTATATTTTTTGTAATCTTAAAGTAAAATTTATGTTAATTAACTAAAATAAAAGATCTCTCTATTTCTTTTCTTATAATAGCTTCTTTCAGTTTATGATTTCAGTTGATAATTTTATAATATATATGTAGATTACAATATTGTAAATTTTAATTTAATTGAAATGAAAAAATATATCTTAATTTTCTTAATTCCTTTTTTCGGATCTTCACAAGACGTGAGTTTTGAAAAATTTAATAATTGGATTGATCCTGATGCTATGTCTATGAAAGCTATTAAGGTAAAGGAAAACCTTTACATCATAGAAGGAATAGGTGGAGGAGTAGGTAATGTGGGGGTATTTTTAAGTGATGATGGTATAGTGATGATAGATAATCAATTTGAAATACTTGAAGATTTATTGGTAGATAAGGTTAGAGAGCTATCTAATAAAAGAATTAAGTATATAATTAATACTCATTTTCATTTTGATCACGCTGATGGGAATAGGGTGTTTGGGAAAAGAGGTATTCCGATTATCTCCCATAAAAACGTAAGGACAAGACAGTCAGAGGTACACATGGCTTACGGAGGTATTTACCCTTTACTGGATGGCTTTAATGT
>CENJ01012463.1_pt1 | contig 14704 bp, 9 predicted proteins | sample 356161 | NCBI WGS metagenome assembly CENJ01 (sample SAMEA2619531, study PRJEB7988) | marine metagenome | biome: marine biome (ENVO:00000447); feature: surface water layer (ENVO:00002042); material: "saline water (ENVO:00002010), including plankton (ENVO:xxxxxxxx)" | depth 5 m
ATTATGGTTTATGGGGACTATGATGTCGACGGTACCACTTCTGTGGCTTTAGTTTATTCCTATTTGAAACCCTTAACAAACGTTTTTTCTTACATCCCAGATCGATACCTGGAAGGATATGGAATTTCTCGTAAAGGGATTGAAGTGGCTAAAGAGAAAGAGGTTTCATTAATCATAGCCTTAGATTGTGGCATAAAAGCGATTGACCAAGTCAACTACGCTTCTGAATTGGAGATTGATTTTATTATTTGTGATCATCACAGACCAGGAGCTAGCTTGCCCAATGCGGTTGCAGTATTAGACCCTAAAAGATCAGATTGTTCGTATCCCTTTGAGCACCTTTGCGGTTGTGGGATAGGGTTTAAATTAGTCCAAGCGCTCAACCAAAAAAAAGGAGCAACACAAGAGGATTTAATGCCCTTTTTAGATTTGGTGGCCACAGCAACAGCAGCTGATATTGTTCCCATGATTGGAGAAAACAGAATACTCACCTATTTTGGTTTGAAGCAAATTAATGCCGCACCAAGAGTCGGAATTCGATACTTTGTGAATGAACTTAAAAGACCCGTGAATGTATCAGACTTAGTGTTTAGGTTGGCCCCAAGAATCAATGCAGCTGGTCGCATGGAGCATGGGATAAATGCTGTTCGTTTGCTCACTTCTTTGTCAATTGATGAGGTTCGGCCTATTGCAAGAGCTATAGAATTTAATAATTCAGAACGTCGTACAAAAGATGAAAAAATAACTGAAGAGGCGTTACTGCAGGTTGCAGAGAATGAGTTAGTATATACCAATGTTGTGTTTGCTCCCCATTGGCATAAAGGAGTCATAGGAATTGTGGCTTCAAGATTGATAGAACACTATTATAGACCGACAGTAGTCTTGACTCAAGGGGGAAATCATTTGGTTGGCTCGGTTCGTTCTGTAAAAGGATTTGATGTTTATCAAGCCTTAGAAGCTAGTCAAGATTATTTGATACAGTTTGGAGGTCACAAATACGCTGCCGGCCTCACACTTCAACCCAATCAATTAGAGGGGTTCAAAACTCGATTTGAAGAGGTAGTTAAAGAGCAATTAAAACCAGATCAAAGAGAACCACAATTAGACTACGATTTAGAAGTAGGGTTTGATGATCTCAGCCCAAAAGTGTTTCGAATCATGGAACAAATGACTCCATTTGGGCCACTTAATTTACGCCCAGTTTTTGTTGTTCATGAGTGTAAAGATGCGGGTGGTTCAAAAGTTGTGGGAAAAGACAATAAGCATTTACGATTAGAATTGATTGACCAGACCGGACAAAAAATGGCAGGTATTGCTTTTCAACAAGCCCATCACCTTCTTGATGTTAAATCTCAAAAGTCTTTTTCAATTTGTTTTACTCTAGAGGAAAATAGGTATAATAATTCTACAGGTCTGCAACTGAAAGTTAAAGCGTTACACTTTGATTAATTAAATGTTTTTCAAAAGTTCAATTAATTTTGTGGTGGAAGGATCGTGAGGTTGAGGAACCAAAGCTTCAAAATCATCTAAAACTACGTTTGCCAGTTGTTTACCCAGCTCAACTCCCCATTGGTCATAACTAAAAATATTCCACAATACCCCTTGAACAAAAATTTTATGCTCATAACATGCAATTAGTGCACCAAGGCTTTTTGGAGTAAGCTGTTCAATCAACAAGCTATTGGTGGGGCGATTGCCTTCAAAAACCTTAAACGGTGTCAATTGTTGAATGTGCTCTTTGGAATGGCCTTTACTAAAAAGTTCTTCTTCCACTTTTTTTTCTGATTTACCCATCATGAGGGCTTCTGTTTGAGCAATAAAATTAGCCATCAACTTGGATTGATGTTTTTTATCCCCATGCAGTGCCTTTTTAAATCCAATAAAATCCGCAGGGATAAGTTTGGTACCCTGATGCAACAACTGGAAAAAAGCATGTTGTGCATTTGTTCCTGGCGCACCCCAAACAATTGTTCCTGTTTGATATGTGACTGAATTTCCATCTCTATCAACCCCTTTTCCATTGCTCTCCATAATGGCCTGTTGTAAATAGGTAGGGAAATTTTTTAAATATTGAGTGTAGGGAACCAAAACTTCTGTTTCAGCTTTCCAAAAGTTATTGTACCACAAACTTAATAGTGCTAATAGGACTGGGATATTATTTTCAAAAGGCGTTGTTTTGAAGTGAACATCCATTTCACCCGCTCCCTGGAGAAGTTGTTCAAAATGCTTAGACCCAATACCCAAGCAAATGCTAAGGCCCACTGCACTCCACAGAGAAAACCGACCTCCAACCCAATCATTCATTGGGAAAACATTTTCTGGAGCTATGCCGAAGGCATCAATTTTTTCCAAATTAGTCGAAACTGCTACAAAATGTTGAGTAATCCCCTTTTCTGGGGCAGACTCTAAAAACCACTTACGAATGGTTTGAGCATTACTTAATGTTTCTTGAGTAGTAAAAGTTTTGGACACCACAACAAAAAGTGTCGTTTCGGGGTTAAGTCCCTTAAGGCTTTCTCGAACATGATCTCCTTCAACATTGGAGACAAAGCATACCTCAAGATGATTTTTATAGAACGCTAAGGCCTCGGATACCATTGCAGGGCCAAGATCAGAGCCACCAATGCCAATATTAACTACGTGTGTGATGGATTTCCCACTATAGCCTTTCCATTTTCCAAAAATAACTGCCTCTGAAAATGCATACATTTTCTCTTTTGTCTCTTGTACTAATGGAATGATATTTTCTTTATTGACAAAAAGGGGGTCAGCATTTATTTGCCGTAAAGCAGTATGAAGCACCGCCCTGTTTTCGGTTTGATTGATAGCACTTCCATTAAAATAAGAATCGATGGCTTTTGGAAGTTCTGCCTCTTTGGCTAATTCAAGAAGTATGGAAAGTGTTTCTTCATTCCATCTGTTTTTGGAAAGATCAATAAAAAAATCTTTCCAATGCCATTGAAACACTTTACTATGCTGCGCATTTGCAGCAAAATGATCTTTGATGGAAAGGTTCCTAATTGATTGAAAATGTTGTTCTAGGCGGCTCCAATTTTTGAGCGTTTTTGGATTATGGTTAGGAAGGATCATTCACAGCATTTTTATGAAATGTTATACGTTGTGGTGTAGCATCATTTTGGTCAAAACTCATGCAGTCAAGTTGGTATTTTATGGGTTCAATAAATTCTAAAAAAAGTTTTTTGGAGAACTCAGAAATGGGTTTGGCTTCTGGGAGCTTTTGTTTGAATGGATCCACTTGTCTTCCATTTTTCCAAAAACGATAACAAACATGGGGGCCTGATGTATTGCCTGTCATACCAACCCAACCGATTACTTCCCCTTGGGCCACTTTTTGTCCTCTCCGCACTTTTCTTCTCTTCATGTGCAGATACTGGGTGCTATAGGTTTCATTATGTCTTAGGGTTACATAGTTTCCATTGCCTTTGCTGTAAGACGATTTGACAACCACACCATTAGCGGTTGCTAAAATTGGCGTGCCGACGTTAGCGGCAAAGTCAGTCCCTTTGTGGGGTCGAATTCGATTTCCATAATAGGCGATCCTTCTTCTTAAATTGTAGCGAGAAGAAATGCGACTAAATTTTACGGGAGCTTTCAAGAAGGCTCTTCTCAAATTCTTCGCTCGATCATCAAAATAATCAACGATTCCCTTTTGTGGATCTTCAAACTCAAAAGCATAATAGGGTTTGTTTTGATGTTCAAAATAAGCTGCTTTTATTTTTTTGATACCTACAGAGAGGCTATCATTCACGAATTTTTCCTCATAAATAATTTTGAAACGATCTCCAGGATATAGTCTGGAAAAGTCGATGGTCCAAGCATACACATCTGCCATATAAAAAGTGAGTGCGTCGCTAACACCAATACTTTTCATTGTCTCATAAAGGGAAGAGGTAATGATTCCTGCAGCTTCAAGCTCTCTAACTTTCACTTCTTTAAAAATCGTTTTCCCATAGATACTATCTTTCAAATGAACAATAGTGTAGCTCTCCACGTTGGGGTGATAAACAAAATATTCTAATTGTTTCAAACTGTCTTTTGAAAAAAATAGGCTATAAGGCTTATACAATTGAAGTTTTCTAACGTTCACACTGTTTTTAATGCGGTTTACAATGGTATGCACTTCGGGATAATCTATTCCATTTGCTTCAAGTATCGAACCAAAAGTATCGCCACGTTGAATTTTCTTCTCCTTCTTTTCAAAAAAATTCAAATCCAAACCAAATTCTTTTTTTGGAACAATAACATGGTTTGTGTAGACCTCAGGAGAGGGCGAGGAGGGTAACACTGAATTTTTGTCACTACAACTTACCATAAGAAGAAATACGAGAACAGAAAGAATCAATCGCATGGCAAAATAATATCTTTCAAATTTCGCAATAGCTAGCATATAATAAAACGGTATTCAAAAAAAGTTTTACACGAGTTTTTTATTTTCCCAACTATTGATCGACCGTTATACTAAAGGGATGATTTAAATTTTTAAAATTTTCTAAATCAGCATAGATAGATCCCACCACTATGTCAGCCTGAATGCGGATAGGAATTTTATTTTTATCGGCAGAAACCCATAGGGTAACACTTTCCTGCTCCTTAAATACTCTTCCTGATTGAACCATGGGGCGAAATTTCAAGCAGGGGACCTTTCCAAATTTGGTGTTTATGGTTTCCTTGCCAAGGAACTTGAGCTGAAAAACATAGTTTTCTTGATCAAAAAACATATTAATACTAAAACTCTCATTTTCTTTTATTTCATCCTCTGGATAAAAGTTTCTGAGGTAATAAAAGCTGGACAATAAATCTTGAGCATTTGGCTCAAAAGGGACATTATATTGCTCTTTTTTCTTTTTGTCATTGATCCGAGCTAATAGACTGTCATGATCAAATTGAATCTCTACATTTTTTGTGTAGCCTCCCTCATCAATGTCTCTAATAAATTTGTATGGCAGTCCATTTTCAGCATCAAAATAGGTTTCATAATGGTCTTCAACCTTAAAAAACCAACGGGCAAGACCCGTAGTACGGCCATAGCCCTTTGCATGAAAAACTTCTTTACCATCAAGCTCTTTTTTCTCAAGGGAGAGGCTAGCATAACTCGCATTAAAAATTCCATAATAAATTCGAAACTCAAACCATTCACCATCTTTAAATGGGAGCTCTGGTTTGGGTTCTTTCTCATGTTGGAGTTCGGAGAAAGAAGACAGAATAAAAACTAAAAAATAAAGGATCCATTTATGTTGCATCTCACAAAAATAAACATTCAACTTGTGGATAGAGGTTAAATTTTTTTTAAAATCAGTGCGTTTTATTTTGAGAAATTCATTAAGGCATTATGAATTTTCTTTCCTCTTTTAGGACCAAATAGGTCAATTAAATCTTTTTCAGTAGCGGCTTGCACTCGTTTGAAGGACTTGAATTTTCTCAATAATTGAGATCTTGTGCTAGGGCCAATACCGGGCAGATGGTCAATTTGAGATTGAAGTCCCCCTTTACTCCTTTTCTTGCGATGCAATTGGATACCAAAGCGGTGTGCTTCGTCTCTTGCCCTTTGAATTATTTTTAACGATTCGGATTTTTTATCAATATAAAGTGGAATTGGGTCATCAGGAAAAAATATTTCTTCTAGTCTTTTAGCAATACCTACAATGGCAATTTTCCCTCTGAGTCCCAAAAGCTCTAAACTTTTAACAGCGGAGGAAAGTTGCCCTTTTCCACCGTCTACCACAATGAGTTGAGGCAAAGAGGCGTCTTCTTCTAATAGGCGCTTATAGCGTCTAAAAACAACTTCTTCCATCGAAGCAAAGTCGTTAGGGCCCGCAACAGATTTTATACTAAAATGACGATATTCTTTTTTACTTGGCTTTCCATTTCTGAATACCACACAAGCAGCTACAGGATTGCTTCCTTGGAGGTTTGAGTTATCAAAGCATTCAATATGATAAGGGTGAGCGGATAGTCGAAGATCAGCTTGCATTTGGGCCATGATTCGTTTAATATGTCGTTCTGGATCAACAATTTTCATTTGTTTGAATTGTTCTAAGCGATAAAACTTGGCATTTTGCATAGACAGTTCTACTAATTTCTTTTTATCGCCTTGTTGAGGCACAAGGATTTTATAAGATGATCCTAACGCTACAGGATGTGAGCTATAGATTTCTTTGGTATTGCTATCAAAGCGTTGTTGCAATTCAACAATGGCCAGTTGCAAAAGTTTTGTATCCGCTTCATCTAATTTTTTCTTAAGGTCAAGGGTGTGTGAGCGCACTATAGCTCCATGAGCAATTTGCATATAGTTGATATAGGCATGAGATTCATCTGAAAAAAGGGCAAACACATCTGCATGATTAATCTTGGGATTAACTACGGTTGATTTTGCTTGGTAGTTTTTGAGAATCTCTATTTTTACTTTGATTTGTTGAGCCTTTTCAAAGGCAAGGGCTTCTGCAAAAGTTTTCATTTGTTTCTCAAAAGCGGACAAAGATGCTTTAAAATTTCCTTTGATAATTTGTCTAATAGCCATAATGTTTGCATCGTAGATTCCTTGTTCCATCTTAGACTCACAAGGGCCTAAGCAATTGCCAAGATGGTAGTCTAAACACACTTTAAACTTATTGGCTTTAATCTTATTTTCTTTTAAATCGTAGTTACAACTCCGCAGTGGATATAGGCTTTTAATTAAATTGAGCAACGTACGAACCGTTTTCATGCTGGTGTAGGGACCATAATATTCAGATCCATCTCGAATGATTTTTCGGGTAGTAAAAATTCGTGGGTAGGGTTCGTTTTTGATACAAATCCAAGGGTAGGTTTTATCGTCTTTGAGCATTACATTATAGCGTGGCTGATGTTCTTTAATCAAGCTATTTTCTAATAAAAGCGCATCCATTTCGGTGTCTACCACTATGTGCTCTATACGGTGAATTTGCTTGACCAATACAGAAGTTCTTCTATTAGCATGGGTTTTAGTGAAATAGGAATTGACCCTTTTTTTTAAGTTTTTAGCCTTACCTACATAAAGCATCTTGTCAGTCTTATCAAAATATTGATAAACACCGGCTACTTCTGGTAAACTTTTCAATTGTATTTCTACTCTTTCCAGTTCCATACTTACGAAGGTATAGAATTCTAAAATCTATTAAAATTTCACTTCTTTTTTTATGAGATTTATTTTGCATATTTGCCTTTAATGGGATTGACCAAAGAGGAGCTTAGGAAAAGTTTTTTAGCAAAAAGAAAGAAGCTATTAGATAACACACATGCAGAAAAAAGTCTGGCAATTGCCCAACAATGTGTAAATCTTCCCTTGTGGAACCGCTCCATTTTTCATCTTTTTTTACCAATGCAGCATAAAAAAGAAGTGGACACTCTCCCACTGTTGACCATGTTGCAGGGAAAAGATAAGCAAGTCGTTTTGCCTAAAATAGTAGGCAATAAATTAGAGCATATTTTACTCACAGACGACACCTTATTAAAGGCAAATCATTTGGGAATAGTTGAGCCTCAGAAAGGCATTCAAATGGTGCCCAACACCATTGAAGTGGTATTTGTGCCCCTATTGGCCTTTGATAAAAAGGGACATAGGGTTGGGTATGGGAAAGGGTATTATGATAAATTTTTGTCTCATTGTACCCCTTCAACTATTAAGGTTGGCCTAACTTTTTTCACGCCAGTTGAAAAAATACAAGATATAGAAACAACCGATATAGCGTTAGACTATGTTATTAGTCCAGATATAATCTATTCTTTTTGAGAACTAGCTTGGCCAAAAATCTTTTTATTGAAAACAATAAGAAGACCAACTCCAGTACTAATTGAAGTGTCGGCGATATTAAAAATGTATTGAAAGAAGGTATAGGATTTACCTCCGATAAATGGTATCCACTCAGGCCATACCCAACTAGCCAAAGGAAACTGTAGCATATCAACAACGTGCCCAAAAAAGAGCGGCGCATAGCCTTGCTCTGGAAGGAGTGTAGCTATTTGACCAAAACTACTAGAAAAAAGGGATCCATAAAACACAGAGTCAATAATGTTGCCAAGAGCTCCAGCAAAAATGAGACACAATGCCCAAATGAGTGTTCTTGAGCTTCTTTTTTTTATATGTTGCCATAGCCAAAAGCCTATGGCAACAATGGCAATTAGGCGAACAATGGTCAATAGTAACTTAGCTGTTTTTTCACTGAGAAAGGGCACTAAGTCGTTGAGCTTTGTGCCCATAGCCATTCCTTTGTTTTCTACAAAAAGAAGTTTAAAAAACCCCCAATCTACAATGGCTTGATCTCCATAAAGCGTGAGGGGGTAGTGTAGCTTAATATAGATTTTACTTCCTTGATCTATAAGGAGCACCCCTAAGATGATGATGAGGGACCAAACTAATGATAAGGATGTTTTCTTAAGTTCCAGTTTATTTGTCATTAAGATAAGGTGCTAAATTAAAAAATATACAATTCAGCGTTGCATTATATCTCCATTTATCGACTGAACTATCAATTGTGGTGGTTTCTCACCTATTGGAAGAATGTCAACACTTCCATTTTGACTGGATGCTAAAACACGAATACTTTTTGAGTGGACTTTCACATTTGATTCTACACTTTCAATATGCCCCTTTTGGAGTGACGCTTCCCACAAACAGAGCCCATTCTGTTGTTGCAAATCCAATTCTGAAACACTACCCAAAATTTCTACAACAGCATCTTTCACCTCTAACAATACTTTGACTGCCTCGGGGGCATATATTGTTACATTGGACACAATATTTTTATGTGCACTCAATTTATCGTTTGGCTTTAAGGCGAGGGGAGAAAACTTTTCTTCAATACGGAGGGCATCAATATTTTTGGCTTGAGATAAGAAGGTTTGATTTTGATATTCTCCTTCAGTTCTGTAAATAATTTTTAAAGGAATTTCGTCTTTGATTCCTTGAAAATTAATATGATCAGCCCATGGAAAAACTAATTCCACTTGGGCATCCGTTGGAAGAATAAACTCTTTTTCAATCACCTTTTGTGCTGAAAGCCATCCCCAAAGTAGACTTACAACAAGGCCAAGAGTAAATTTATTTCTGAAGGTTTTTAGCTTCAATACTTAAGGTTGCGTGAGGAACTAAAAACAGTCGCTTTTTAGTGATTAGTTTGCCAGTAACTCGGCAAATGCCATAGGTTTTGTTTTCAATTCGGACTAAAGCGTTTTTTAAATCTCTTATAAATTTCTCTTGTCGTATAGCCAATTGAGTATTAGCTTCTTTAGACATTGTTTCTGAACCTTCTTCAAAGGCTTTGAATGTTGGGGCAGTGTCATCTGTGCCGTTGTTGCTGTCATTCATGTATGCACTTCTTAGAAGCTCCAAATCAGCTTGGGCTTTCTCAATTTTTTCTTCGATTAGTTTTCTAAAATCTTCTAATTCTACATCAGAATAACGAGTTTTTGTGTCTGTATTCATGATTCAATCTTTTGTATGTTAATCTTAGTTTTTATGTTATCAAACTCTATAATTGTTCCTTTTTCAATTTTCGAGATAAAATCTAGCGTTACTCCAAGTGTTTCTGTCAACACATAGTCTTTGTTCTGCTCGACAGCGACTTGTAATTCTGGTTGTAACTCCAGTTCTATTCCAATTGTATCAGTGATTTCGAAGCCATGCTCTTTTCTTAGATTTTGAATACGATTCACCAACTCCCTACTAACTCCTTCTTGTATTAAGGTGTCGTTGAGCGTAACATCCAACGCCACACTCAATCCATGGCCTTGTGCGACCTGCCATCCTTGAATATCTTTAAAATAGATTTCAACATCGGCGAGCTCTAAAGTAATATTTTTTTCATTTAATTGAATAGAGACGGATTTTTTTTCTTCTAATGTTTTTATTTGCTCTGGATTTAAGGTTTTGATTCTTTGAGCCACAATGCTCATAGACTTTCCATATTTTGGGCCTAATACCTTAAAATTAGGTTTTATTTCTTTGACTAATAATGAATCTGCATTATCAAGAACTTCAATTTCTTTTACATTTATTTCCAGTTTCAGTTGTTCTTCCACTTTTTTTACCATTGCTCTTTCTTGCATGTTTTTAACAGGGACAACCAGTTTTTGAAGCGGCTGACGAACTTTTATTTGTGCTTTTTTTCGCAACGAAAGTGCCAGAGAAGTTAGGTTGCGAGCCATATTGATTTGAGCTTCTAAGGCTGCATTAATTTGTTCTTTGTTTGCTCTAGGGAATTGAGAGAGATGTACAGATTGCTTCTCTAAATTCAGGTCTTGATAGAGTTGATCCATATAAAAAGGAGCTATAGGGGCTGCTAATTGACTCACTACCACTAAACACTTGTGAAGGGTTTGATAGGCTGCTAATTTGTCTTGACCGTATTCACCTTTCCAAAATCTTCTTCTGTTTAACCGCACATACCAATTGCTCAATTTTTCTTGAACAAATTCAGAAATGGCTCTAGATGCTCGAGTTGGTTCATAATCGTCATAAGAGCCCGCTACATATAAAATGAGACTATTCAGTTCAGATAAAATCCATTGATCAAGTTCACTTCGATTTTTGAAAGGAATGGCCTTTTCTTGGTTTACAAAGTAATCAATGTTAGCATACATGCTAAAAAAAGAATATGTGTTGTATAGTGTCCCAAAAAACTTACGGCGCACTTCACCAATCCCTTCTACATCAAACTTAAGATTATCCCAGGGGTTGGCGTTTGAAATCATATACCAGCGTGTAGCATCTGGGCCATAGTGTTTTAGTGTATCAAATGGATCTATCGCGTTGCCTAGTCGCTTAGACATTTTTTGGCCGCTTTTGTCCAAAACAAGACCATTAGAAACCACATTCTTATAAGCTATTTGATCAAAAACAAGGGTGCCTATTGCATGTAGCGTATAAAACCACCCTCTGGTTTGATCCACACCTTCAGCTATGTAATCTGCTGGAAACCGTCGATTGTTGTCAATTTTATCTTTGTTTTCAAAAGGATAATGCCATTGGGCATAGGGCATTGCACCAGAGTCAAACCAAACATCTATCAAATCAGATTCTCGGCGCATGGGGTGACCTGTAGAACTTGACAAGATGATTTGATCCACTGTATTTTTATGTAGGTCAATCTGTTCATAATTAGAAGTATCGTTGTCTCCTACTTTAAATTTCTCAAAAGGATTCTCTCTCATCAATCCTTGTTCAATGGCACTCTTAATTTCACCAATAAGCTCTTCTAAAGACCCAATAACTTTTATTTCGTCTCCAGACTCAGTTCTCCAAACGGGTAGAGGGATACCCCAAAATCGAGAACGAGACAAATTCCAATCATTAGCTTGAGCCAACCAATTACCAAATCGCCCTTCGCCGGTAGCTTTGGGTTTCCAATTGATTGTTTTGTTTAATTCAAACATTCGTTCTTTGACATCGCTCACTTTTATGAACCACGAATCAAGGGGATAATATAAAATAGGCTTATCGGTACGCCAACAATTAGGATAAGAGTGCACATATTTTTCTACTTTAAAAGCACTATTCATTTCTTTAAGATGAATAGCAATTTCTACATCGACCGATTTATCAGGAGCTTCACCCTCTGGGTAATATTGGTTCTTAACAAACTTATTGGCCAAACGTCCCATTTCTTTTCTAAAACGTCCTTTAAGATCGACCAAGGGTACGGCATGACCATTTTCATCTTCAACAACTAAAGCGGGTACTTCTGGAATAGCTTCTTTAGCAACTAATGCGTCATCGGCTCCAAATGTAGGTGCTGTGTGAACAATGCCAGTTCCTTCGTTAGTAGTCACAAAATCACCACTTATGATTCGAAAAGCATTTTCTGGATGGTGCATGGGTAGGGGAGCTTCATCCCACAATTGTTCATAGCGTATGCCTATTAAATCTATACCCTTGCAGTGTGCTTCTATATAATAAGGAATTTTTTTGTCTCCCCCTTTATAGCTTTTTAGGTTTTTCTCTTCTGCAACAACTTTATATTTTTTTCCTAATTGTTTTGAAAGTAATGCGTCTGCTAATAAAACTCTGATAGGTTCAAATGTATATTGATTGAAGGTATGTAAAATCACATAATCAATTTTTTTACCTACTGTAAGGGCAGTGTTAGAGGGCAATGTCCACGGAGTAGTTGTCCAAGCCAAAATGTAGAGTGGAATTTCTTTTTGAAAGGTTTTAGGTAAACTTTCCTTCAGTGTTTTAAATTGTGCAGTAATGGTAGTATCAGTGACATCTTTATATGTGCCCGGTTGATTTAATTCATGTGAGCTTAGCCCTGTCCCGGCAATAGGAGAATAAGGTTGAATAGTATATCCTTTATAAAGCATTCCTTTTTCATGAATCTGTTTAAGCAGCCACCATACAGATTCAATATACTTTGAGGTATAGGTCACATAAGGATTTTCCATATCGACCCAATACCCCATCTTTTGAGTCAATTGATTCCAAAGGTCAGTATATTTCATAACGGCCTTTTTACAGGCTTCATTATAATCGGACACACTAATGGATTTACCAATATCTTCTTTAGTAATGCCTAATTCCTTTTCTACTCCCAATTCGACTGGTAAACCGTGTGTATCCCATCCTGCTTTTCGGTGTACTTGAAATCCTTTTTGGGTTTTGTAACGGCAAAAAATATCTTTAATGCTCCGGGCCATAACATGATGAATGCCTGGTTTTCCATTAGCGGAGGGAGGACCTTCATAAAACACAAACGGGGGGGCACCCTCTCGTTGAGAAATGCTTTTTGAAAATGTATTATCTGTTTTCCAAAAAGTTTCTATTCGATTTGCAATGGCTGGCAAATCCAAGCTGTCATATTCTGTATATTTCATGCTCTAAAATCAATCTTCTAAACAGATGTGCGAAAGTAACCATTTTCATTGATATTTTTTAGAACAAGAAAATATGAATTTGTGGTCTATTCCCTCTATACTTAAAAGAATAGGAGTAAAGAATAATACTATAAATCAACCTTAAGACCTAGATTTAGGCTTCGCCCGGGTGCAGACAATCCAGAAGCAAAGGGGCGATAATGCACGTCGAGAATATTGTGCAATTCAAAATTAAGTACTGTTTTCTGAGAAAACTGATGCGATCCCCTCAGATTGAATACATGCCAAGCCGGGCTGCCTGCATAGTTGAGCAAATCACTGCCAAAATCACCCAAAAAGGGGGTTTCTTCCAAACCATCTTCACCACCTAAACTAAAATTTACAGGACGTTTTGCGCTATTAAAATTCCATTCAGCCCGCAAGTTCCACTTTGCATTTGAAAAGTTGAGTGAGCTAGCCCCAAAAAAAGGCAATATGGATGGGAGAGGTCCGTAGGGGCTATTCTGATCTCCCTTTGTTAGGGTAAAATGTGAATGGATTGAAAGATCAGACCGTAATTCGACTTCACTTTCAAAGGTTCCTCCATACAGAAAACGATTGCCTAAATTTTTATTTGAAATGGTTATTACTTCATTACCATTATAAAGAATAGTATTTAAATCTTCTGTTGATTTATCGGCAAAAATGGTGTATTCAGAACGCGTAATGTGTCTTGAAATGAGTGTGGTAAATCCACGGAGAGAAAAGTAAACCTTTTGTTTAGAGTTTCCTCGAATCAACCCAATATCGAAATTATAGGCATATTCTGGTTTTAAAAAAGAATTAGGAACAACCAAAATGCCCTTGCTTTCTCTAATTTTACCAATATCGTCAATGTTTGGACTTCTAAAACCACTTGAGAAAAGCATATTCCATTGAAGGTTTTTTCTGGGGCGATAGATTAAGGCAATGGTTTCTGTCAATGCTTCTGAATTCAGTTTAGCTTCAGAAAGCAAACTGTTTATATTGTTGGTTTCCTTCCAATTTGCTTTCATATCAGTGTAGGTCAATCGCAAGCCTGCATTGAGAGAAAGTTTATCATTGATGTCCCAAATCCAATTTCCATAAGCCGCAAGAGTTGCATAATAACTACCAGCGCTAGGATAACGAGAAGGGTTAGCATATCGATATCCATAATCAGAAATAGTATTGCCTTGCAAGATTAGTTCACGCTGGTATGCAAGCGAATAAACATCATTATAGGTACCTTCAAAACCATAGGAAAAATGATGCTTTGGACCAAGATTAAAATCAAAATCACCATTTAGGCTTAACACATTGACGGTTTCTTCTTGAAAGACTTTATTCAAACTAGTAAACCTTCTGTTTATTCTAGACTCTTTTACATTTTGATATGCTAAAACCAAACGTCCTTTTTTCATCAAATTTTTTTCAGGAAAAAATTTGAATTGAGGAGAAAATAAAAATCTTTTTTGAGGACCATAATACCATTGGGCATAGCTTAGTTTTTCATTTTGAATTTCAGCTAGTTTGTCAAAGCGGTCAATGTCAGAGGAAGTAGAATATTGTAGATTTATAAGCAATTGTTTTTGTTTAGGCAGCTGAACAACAAACTTTTGTAATAAATCAAACTGACTGTAGGCTGTGTTTTTTTGAACATTAGGATTGTCATTAACAACAGCGCTGGAGTTATAATACGTATTAGTGTTGTCAGAATAAATGGGGTTTAATCCCCATTGCTCATAACCGTGTTGACGTCTTTTGCCCATTCTAAGGTCGCCAAAATTTGAATAACTTAAACTCGTTAGGCTGGCCCATTTTTTAAAACTTAATTCGGTGGTAGCATTATTTGTTG
>CENJ01006371.1_pt1 | contig 14700 bp, 13 predicted proteins | sample 356161 | NCBI WGS metagenome assembly CENJ01 (sample SAMEA2619531, study PRJEB7988) | marine metagenome | biome: marine biome (ENVO:00000447); feature: surface water layer (ENVO:00002042); material: "saline water (ENVO:00002010), including plankton (ENVO:xxxxxxxx)" | depth 5 m
AATAAAGCAGATTTATTCCTGCTCCGTACATTATGGTTAGAGATGTGTTAACTGGAGGAGATATAGGTTTCGACATTTGGATCAAGTATGAGTTTTTTGATGGCATAAGATTTCTAGGAGATAATACATTATCGGTGATGTTAATTAAATTAAGTAATCCTGGAGAATTTCTACCTTGAGAATTATAAAGATATGAACCCAAAAGATAATATCCACTTCTAAAAGAATAATCCATTGAGGTAGATAAACTTAAAGCATTGTCCACGTACTTATTTATAAAGTATGAAATTTCACCTTTAAAACCAGCTTTTAAGATATTTCCAGCCCATCCACCTCCAACTACAACATCATCAAAATAGTCAGCCCCTATTATTTGAAAATCGTAACCAAGCTTGTTAAATTTATACATTCCAGCGAGAATATTTCGTCCTCTATTTGTTGGCATAAAAACAAGTTCAACACCAGAAAGATTATCACCAGTATATATTAACCTTAATACATCTGATCCTGGTCTTTCGACGTAATCAAAATCAATAAAATTATATGCATTAAATAAGTCATTAGAATTCCAAATAGTATTAACTCCCCAGTTAACTCGTTGTCTACCAATACTAATTTCAAGTTTATTTTTTTGATACTTAAGCCAAAGTCTATCTATCATGGTATGAAAAATAAATTTCGGTTTTTCAAAAACATAGAAAGACATATCAACCCATCCCTGATCTTTCTGGATTGTTTGTAAATCTCCAAACATAGCCCTATTTCTTAACTCAAAACCAAGGGTGAAATTATCACCAAAGTACCCTCTCATATTGAGCCTATTGTGAATTAGGTGAGATGTCTGGGGTTGAAGTAACGTAGGAGATACCCAGGTTGATGGTTCAATATTATAATCTAAGTGAGATGGTAAATATTTAACATATCCATTAATTGAGAATGAAATGTTATCATTTTGACCATAAACTTTATTAAAATTTATAAAACAGAACAGTATAAATATTACTCTACTTTTTTTTATCACTAATAATTTTTCCATCCTCAAGTGTTAAAACTCTTCTAGCCCTATCAATCACTCTCTGATCGTGAGTTGAAAAAATGAATGTTATATTTTCATTTTCATTTAGCTTACTCATTATATCAAGTAAATTAGAAGTTGACGAGGTATCTAAATTAGCGGTAGGCTCATCAGCCAAAATAAATTTTGGCTTGGATGCTAGAGCTCTTGCTACAGCAACTCTCTGTTGTTGTCCACCAGATAATTCTGAAGGCCTTCTATTTCTCATCTCATATAATCCCACTTGATTCAAAAGTTCATCTGTTCTTTCTTTCCTAACTTTTTCATCTGCTCCCTGAAGTAACATAATCATCTCTATATTTTCTCTTGCTGATAGAACAGGAATAAGATTATAAGCCTGAAAAACAAATCCAATATTTTTTAGTCTGTATTGAATTATTTCTGCGGATGAAAAGTTATTTAATGAATCGCCATCTATAATGACTTGACCACTTGTTGGCTTGTCAAGTCCTCCAACGCAATTAAGAAAAGTAGTCTTTCCTGAACCAGAGGGACCAACAACAGATGTAAACTCACCTTTTTTAAAAGTTGAAGATATTTCATCAACTGCCTTAACATCAAATTTTCCCTGACTATATATTCTTGATAATTTTTTTGTTTCTATCATCACATAAATTTAAATACTTTTTGTCGCATCAACTGGATTAATTTTTAATGCTCTTATTGATGGAAAAATTGAAGAGAAGATAGATATAAAGAATACCATTAAAGAAACATAAAAGTATTCTTCATTAGGAACTTTAAAATATAATCTTGTTCCAACTCCAAAGTTTTCAAGACCGGCCTCTACAATACTCAAATCTATACCAACAACAGAATAATATTCAACAATTAAAAATGAGATTAATAAACCAAATGGAAGAGCTATTAGAGATAAGAAAATTGTTTCAAATGAAATCATTAAAAATATTTTATATCTGTTCATACCTATAGACATAAGCATTCCAATCTCTTTTTTTCTTTCGAGTATGGCCATCAACATTGTATTTATAACACCAAATGATAAACCAGATAATATAATCATCATAAAAATATATAAAACTGCAGCTAGCATCTCGTTTGCATAGGCAAGTTCTTTAGATAAATCATCCCATCCCTCAACTATATTACCATCACTCAGTAAAGCTAAATCAGTTTTAACCTCACCCCTTAGGTCTATGTCACTTAGAAGAATTGGCAATTCATGGTAACCTTTGAGTTCTGGAAGATTTTTTCTTATACTTTCATTTTTCACAAAAACATTAGTTTCATCATATCTAGAATTACCAGACCTAAATATTCCCTCAACTCTGTAAAGAAGAGATGTTAATTCGTAATTTTCATCTTGGAAAGTAATTACAACTTTAGATTTTAATTTAAGGTTTAATCTATCAGCTAGCTTCTTACCTACTAAAATAGTATTATCTCTTTTTGAATTAAAATATTCACCATCTGTAAGTTTTTCAAATGTATTTGTAACGTTAACTTCAATTTCTGGGTCCACACCTTTAACCTGAATACCATATGACCCATTTGAATTTGAGAGCATCCCATTTAATACTATTCTCTTTGAGTAAGCAACTACTCTTTCATCGTTATTAACTGCTTCTTCAATAAGATCTAGATTATCTATTGTATACTTTATGTTATAGTCTTCAGAAAATAATTTATTATGAATCTGTATATGGGATAGGTATGTATCAACAGCATTATTCATTCTCTCCTCATTAAGACCAAAACTCATAGCTATAATTACTATACCTCCGAGTAAACCAAAAACCATAGAAATTATAACAACTAAACTTCGTAATTTATTTCTCCATACATTCCTCCATGAAATCTTTAAAAGAGTAAAAAGGTTCATACTTTCATAGATTTTACCGGATTGAGATTTAAAATTTTAATTGCAGGGTATATAGATATTAGCAAAGAAAAAAGAAAAATTATTAGGGCATGAGACAAAGGAATACCCCACGAAGTTGACATTGGAAATATAGGTGAGAATCCCATTTCTTCAAGCATCTGATCTGCACCTTCACCCATTAAAATTGCCATATCAATAGGGTTAATATTATAATAAAAACAGATAGGATAAGTTACTGCTATTGCAAGAAATACTCCTACCATAGATAGTATAACAGTTTCTATTAGAATTATTCCAAATAGCCTCAACCTGCTCATTCCAATTGAAATTAAGACCCCAAATTCATACCTTCTCTCTTCTGTCATCATAAGAACAGTACCAAACATACCAAAGACAACAATTACATATAGAATAAAGGCCATAATAAGTCCTCCGGCACTGTCGGCAGTTATGGTCTGTTCAATCTCTGGTAAAGTTTCTTTCCATGTCATCACCTCATAATTATCAGAAAGTACATTATTTAGATCTTCTACAATTTTTTCCTCCTCATAATACTTCTCTTTATCAATAATAATATGGGTTGATATATCGTCTGATGAAACGTAGTTTCTTGCTGACTCCATAGTCATAAAAACACCTAATTTATTTAAATCTGGATTTTTTAAATCGATAATACCCTTAATTGGATATTTTCCTGCAGCCATCATCCCCCTATACCCTTGTCCATAAAGAATGAGAGTGTCGTCTTCGGAAATATTAAAATATTCCGCAATTCCTTTACCAATAATTATTTCATTTTTATTTAAATCAAAAGATCCCGATACCATTTTCTTATTCCAATCTGTAATTTTTTGTTCTTCTGATAAGTTAACTCCATTAATAACACAACCTTTTGTTTTCTCCCCCATTGATATCAAAGAAAAAGTCTGAAGCCTCTCAACAATGTTTTCAACTCCTTCCACAGATTTTATTTTATTTAATAGCTCTTGATCAACTTGCATCGAATTATCAAGGACCTGATTATCCCAAAACCCATCAGCATGAATCTCTACATACCCTGCGTAGGACTCGACAACAGTTTCAATTAACTTATCATAAAAACCAAATTGAAGTGCTCTCATTAGTATGATAAGAAAAAGAGCAGCAAAGATTGAAGTGATAGTTATAAGACTCCTTTTCTTATTTCTGTAAATATTTCTCCAGGCTATTTTAAAAATCATCTTAAATTTTTCATGTATCCTGGCGTAAAGAGTCTTGGGTTTATATCAATATCAAACTCCCATACTTGTCTCTCGATAACAGTTTTATTTCCTTCCTTCTCTAAAGGTATAAATTCAATTTTAGAGGGTAATTTTTTTCCACCAAAGTCAGAGATTTCTACAGAGTTCATAACATTAATCAGATCTCCATACTCATCAAAAAAATGAGTCTTCATCTGCATGTAATTTTTTTTATCAATCCACATGACTAGCTTCCCCCATACTACAGGTGCGTCATCATTAGGTATAAGCTCAATAATCCAACAATCATATCCATCTATCTGCTCTTCTCCGATAATAGAATTTGAGTAGTCATCTGCTATTGATGATCTCTGTACAAGGTCATCGTTAGTAAAATCTGTTCCCATCCAATTCTGCATCATCATAGAAGGAGGTAGTTTTATTGTCCTTTCTATTGATGGCACATAATTCCAGACTTCATTCTCTCTCTTTAAAAAGACTGTTCCCCTCTCCTTAATAGGAGTTAAGACAACAGATGAAAAATATTCATCTCCTATTGACCAACCTTTCATGGTCATCTCTTTTGTCCACTTAGGCCTTACAATACTTATAACCATTTCAGTGTAAGATGACTTAATACCTTGCAGCTGCTCCTCAGATTTTTCTAAAATTTTTGTAGCATTAGTCTCCTGAATATTAGGCACAAAAAAGTTAAGATATAGAACTATTAATAGATACATTACAGATATATTTTAATTAGTGAAAGTTACAATCATAAAATCTTTTTTAATAATAATATCGTCTATTTTCTACGTTATAGTGGGTATTAAACACTTTATTGAACCAGAATATTTTCTTAGTATTGTTCCACCTTATCTACCCTATCATCTTGAACTTGTATATGTTAGTGGATTATTTGAGGTATTATTTGGTATTCTTATTTTACTTCCAAAATACAGATATTATGGAGCAATTGGACTTATACTATTACTGATAGCAGTTTTCCCAGCAAATATATACCTAGCCCAAAATGAGATAGCGCAAGAGGCGATTGGTGCGACTCAGGAAATTGCTATATGGAGACTACCCATACAGGGAATTTTAATATGGATTGCATATTTTATTAGAAAATAGTTATTGTCTAACAATCTCAAAACTAGTTGTGTCACTTGCAAATGAAGAGAATATTCCAAATGCATTAATAATATTTGATGGTGGTTCATTTAGCTCCGTCCCATCCTGAACTTCGCTTTCAAATAGCCTTACATAATCTTCATTAATTTTATATAGCGTCACCATATACTTTCCGTAGTTTTTTAAACTCATACATATTACGTTATACAACTCGTCTTGTGAGGGAGCAGATTGAAGAGAGAAATTAGAGAAAAAATCACCTATGGCTCCAGGGAAATCTTCGGTAAATATTGGGTCATCTTGAGCACCTACATATTTTATCGTCAGATAGTGATACTCATTTGTTGGGTTATCCCACATAATATTTGTCCTTGCATTCTGAAAAAGATCAGCAAGAATATTGGGAAGAGCTGGGGATAATTTTAATGATGGAACAACTATCTTATCGTTGGAAAGTCTTAGACCAACAGGTTTTGTTGGAACTTTAGTCTCAGCTGTTGCAACTCTATCATTTACTTCAACTCTTATACCGTAGGTATTACCAGAAATTATATCAATTTCCTCATTTGAAATATACGATTGTCTTAAATTATCGTACGATAAATTAAACTCATCCCCGTTAGCATATAATTTTATGTTAGCGTTATCAATCATAACATCGACAGTGTCATCTGAATTCCATAATTTCGTCTCTTTTATTTTAACATCATCAACTTTTTCACCCTGAAATAAAAATGCCTCTACAACAAAGTTTTCTCTTATTGGGGTCTCATCATCACACGAAATAAATAAAAGGGAAAGAATGAAATAAAATATTCTTATCATATTAAAAGGTAAGTTTAAAAGATACATTAGGAGTAAATCCTAAGTATTTTTTTGTCTGTCTTGCGTATGGCCTCTGATCAAAATTATATTCATAATACCAAGTATTAATCTTGTTATATAAATTAAAGACTGATATTCCAATGTCGCCTTTAGACTTTTGTATATTGAAAATATGGTGAACGGAAATATCAAGTCTATGGTAATCAGGTAGTAATGAACCATTCTTGGGACCTACTCCAATATAATTTAATTCTGAATCGTCCAGTAAGGTGATACTATAATTATAAGAGGGCTCTGTGAATGCTTTTCCCGAACCGTATATAAAGTTTAATGAGAAATTCCATCCGTTTATCTCATAATTATTAAATACTTTAAATTCATTTTTTTGAGTATTTGGAGCTGGGAATGGGTTACCATAATTCAGCAGAGGAAAAATATTCTCAGCGTCAATGTATGTATACGATATCCATCCAGTATACTTATCAATTTTCTTTTGAAGAAGAGTCTCAAAACCCTTTACCTCCCCATCTCCATTAAAAAATAGGGAATTTAAATTTGTATTCTGAAATCGAAGACTAAACTCAGTTATATTTTTTACATCCTTATAGAATAATTCAGTGTCAAAAAGCCAAGAATTATTTTCATAAGATAATCCAGCAATATAGTGAGTTGACTCACCAACATTTATATCTTCATCATCAGAAAGTTGCCAGAAATCTCTAGAACGTGACGTAACATTTTCTCCTATAATCTGCTTTACAAATTGGTTGTGCACTCCGTACCCAAGTTTAATTTTCACATTCTTAACGAACTCGTAATCTAACTGAAACCTTGGGACGAAATAATTTTTTTTAGTTAGCTCGTACCTGCTTGCTCTCAAACCTAATTTCAAATTCAGATTTTTAACTGAGGTAAGGTTATATGACACGTATGCAGAATAAAGGTCGGATAACTGAGTGTTATCAATTATAGAAATTGAGTCGTCCCTAACAAAAAGGTAATGAATGTCAGACTTTGTAAATTCAAGACCAAACTCAAATTTATTATTTTTCCCTGACAATAGTTCTGCATCGTAGCGAGCAGTAAAGTCTTCCACTTTATTGTCTTGATCAAGAATAACACTAAGATCAAAGATTGTTGAATCTAATTCTGGAATAATTGCATTTACGAAGTATGAATCATCTTGGTAATTGTAGTACTCTGAGTAGGATACATTTATACTATTGAAAAATTTTGGATTCCACTGTCTTGACCACTTTAGAGAGTACCCGTTATTCCCCCATCTCGATATCCTATCAAGGTCACCTCTTATCTCAATCTCATCAATATTACCTACTCTGGGATACTGAGAACGCCTAGTATCACTTGTCTCTATCAAATTATCCTCGCCACTGTAAAAACTGAGGGTTATCAAATCATCTCTAGTGGGTTTATAAGATAACTTAGCGTTTAAGTCATAAAAGTTAAACTTTGGTACCCAAGGATCAAGGTTCTCAATGTCATCGTCTGGATCGAACTGATCATATATTTTCTCAAAGAATGAGGTCTGTAATATGTCTGTAAATGACCTTCTACCAGATGCGAAGAAACTAAACTTATCTAAGAATGGAACTTCAACTGAAGCAGATGCACTTAATAAATTTACATTCAAGCTGCCTTTAACCTCATTAAAACTTCCGACCTTTCCTGTTAAGTCAATAACACTTGAGAGTCTGCCTCCATACTTAGATGGAAATGCTCCCTTATAGAGGTCTACACTTTTTATTGCATTTGCATTAAATGCACTGAAGAAACCAAAGAAGTGATCAACGTTGTAAACCTTTATACCATCTAAAAGGACAAGATTCTCTTGTGGCTGACCTCCCCTTATGTACAGGCCTGAACTGTTTTCGTTTGTTGCGCTAACGCCAGGAAGTAGCTGCAATGACCTAAATATATCAACTTCCCCTATGGACGGCATGAGACTTATTTGTTGGACAGACATCCTATGATTACTTATTTCTGAGGTAGCCTGTAAGAATTTGCTAGACTCAGTTGAGACCACAACCTCATTTAAAGTTGAGGTAAGGGCAGTCAAACTAATAACTAGGTCTCCTCTTAACATATCATCTGTCAGGATAATATTTTGGGTTTTATAACCCACATAACTTGCCTTTAGTGTCATCCCAGATTTTATTTCTCCAACCAGAGTAAAGTAACCGTTCTGGTTAGAGCTTGAACCAATCTCAAGTTCACTTACATATACATTAGAATATGGTAGCCTCTCACCCGATCCCTCTTCCTCTATATAACCCGTAAGAACTACCTGAGAGAAAGAGTTGTTAAATAGAAATAAAAAAGAGACTTGGAAGAAATACTTAAGCATAACTACTTTATATCAAAGTCAATTTTAGTTAATTTTTCTTTTTAAAGATATAAGATAAATTAAAAATAAAATTTCTTCCCATCTCGTCTGCAAAATATCTCATGGAGTTAAGGTAATTTCTATATTTTTTATTGAGTACATTCGTAACCATTATTGTAGCAGTGAAATCTTTGATATCTAGTTTCCACGAAAAATCAAGGAGAAAGTATCCATCAGGAGCATCTTTAAAATCAAAAATATTTGTGTCAGGGGTAATATTATTTTCTCCATTTATAAGACTTTCAGGGGAAATCGTCATTGGAGCCTGTGACTGAGAGAAGGTATAACTTGGTGAAATGGTGATTTCAGAAAAATTCACTTTCCAGAATTTATTAGTATTAATAATTAGATTTTTCTCTACTCTAACAGGAGGTTGATTCAGCAGTTTTCCATTTTTGTCTAAATTATTTGACCATAAATAATTAAAAGTTAATGATGAGTTAAAGTTTTTTGAGAATTTTCTTTTTAAGGTCAAATCTGATCCTGCAAATAGCACATCAGTTTGATCAAAGATGAAATACGGCATTGGACCTCTAATAGTACCATACAAGCCTATAGGTCTCTCAAAAACATAATTCAAAATATAGTTTGAGAATAATGTAAGTTTTACTTTATTTTTTTCTGAATTATAATCAAACTCATTTATTATTTTGAAAGATTTCTCAGGAGAAAGAATACTCTCACTCATAATAGTTACTTTATCTGTTCTAAGTTTCTCATCTTCATTATAATAATACCTTAGAAGACCAAAAGAGGCTTTAAATCCGTGTGAGCCAAAACTGTATAATTCTGCCATATTTGGTGTCCTCCATGCAGAACCTAAATTTGTTCTAAATGAAAAGTTTTCTGATACCTGATTTTCATAACCAATAGAAAAAGTCGTATTGGTTAATGAATGCTTATCCCTAAAAATATTTTGAGACACCTCTCTACCCCTAACATTATAATCTTCATTATCTATCCTCAAACCCAACTCAAAAAGATTTTTTCCAAATTTTAAATTCTCGATAAGAAAGAAACTGTACCTATTCGTATTATAGTTTGGTATTAACGGAGTTGTTTGAGTTCCAGGGTTGTTATCGTTATCTTGATTGAAAAAATGCAATCCAATCAAACCATCAAAATTATCTGAGAAGGAGTGGTCCCATTCAAGCATCAAATCAGTTGAAGTTAAATCTAAATCTATGATTGGCTTCTCAATACTTCTCCTTATGTCAAATTCTTTTCTTTTATTTAATTGTCTTCCTGCAATAAGTGAGATTTTATCATTCTCGTTATACCACCAATCTACTGATACTTTTGCAAAATGGTGTTTAACCCATTGACTTGGTGGATTTATATCATAAGAGAATGGTTCAACAATTAAAGGAATTTCAGAGCTAATAGCTCTTGAGATCGCGTTTCCGCTATGGAACATCGACGCTTTTAGTAAGGCTTGATCAATACCAACATAGCTATAATATGTCTTTATATCAAAGTTTTTTAGGTGGTAATGAAATCCAAGGTTGAGTCCTTTTTCATCTTTACCTGAGTTTGTTAGTGTGTATGAAGGAGCATGTCTATCCCCAATTTTTATATAACTGAGACCAAGGTTATACCCAAAATTTTTAAAACCCTTTCCTGTCTTAATACTATAATTAGTTCCTTTTCCATTCGTCTGATATCCTGAATTAATATTGAGATAATATGGTTGTCTTAACTTCATTTGATCAGGCTCAACAATTATTGCACCTCCCAACGCCTCAGGACCAAAACGAACACCTGAAGAACCTTTCAAAACTGAAATTCGCTCAACTGACGCAATATTGATTTCAGGTGCATGGTCGTCACCCCAGTTCTGGAATCCGTGCTTGATATAATTATTTAGTACTAATACTCGATTACCATATAATCCATGAATAACTGGCCTCTCTACGTTTGAACCGGTAGAGATAAAAGTAACACCATCAATTTGACTAGCAAGATTTGCTAATGATGAGGTCCTGTCAACAGCTTGATCTTCAAGGATGATTGATTGTTGAGATAGAGTCTGAGTTCCTAAGTTTTTTTCTCTCTCATCAGATATAAGTACATTCTCTAATTCTACAGATGTTTCGGTCAATGAAACGGTCCAAAAATCAACATCTAAAGAAATTAATGAGTCCCTGTATCCAATTCTGGAAAAGACTAGGCTATCTTCCTCAGGACATAAACTATCTAACAAAAATTTTCCGTTTTCATCTGAAATTGAAAATTTATCAGATGATCTATAAAGAACTCTATTGCCAAAAACTTGTGAATTGCTTACTGCTCTCACTATAACATCTGGCAAAGGATTATTCGTTTCATTATCGATAATCTTACCAGATATTGTTTTATCACAAGTGTCTTGAGATTGCAGATCTAGTGATAGGAATAAAAGAAAATAAATAACACAACAAGACTTGATTAGAGAATTGTGTGATGTATTTTTTTCACACATACATTTACCTTGACTAGATGGTCTTATTTCACTTTTAACTAAGCACATATATTATTGTAAAAAAAAATACACTCTCTAAAAATTATTAGAGAGTGTAATATAATGACTTTAGAAAAAAATAGACTTTATTCTATTGTCAATCTAAATTGTAACTCAAAATCTGTATCACCATCATTCGCACCAGAAGTAGCTGTCTTCACATCTGGCTGATGTTGTAACCTTACAGTAAATGAAGCAGCGGTTGTAGGGTTACTAGCAGTCCATGATGTATTGAGTCCTAAAGGATTTCCATTACCATCTGAGTCATTATAATTTACAGGATCAGAAGCGTTATCTATGTTTCCATTTCCACTTGGATTTGAAAATGCACCTTCCGTCCATGCAAAGAATACTTGATGCTCATCATCTTCTTCAGCTATTTCATCTCCAATGTCTTCCCCAGGTGATTCCAAATTATTCATGATATCGAATGTAAGAGTGTAACTAGTTCCTGACTGTAATTTAATTTCATCTTGAACAACAAGATCTAGTACACCTTCACCATCTGGATCTTGAGCTGTAGCAGTTACAACATCTCCAGCATCAGGTGTAAAAATTAGAGTAACGTCAGTAATAACTTCCATCTCATCCTCTTCCTCAGGGACAGCTTCGTCCTCCTCACAAGCTGTAAAAACAAACAGAGTTAATACAGCAAATAATAAATAGTTAAGTTTAAATATATTTTTCATATTTATAAATTTTTAAATGTTAAGTAAAGCTTAATAAAAAGGTGACCGAAAAATATTATGAAATTATACTAAGGTCAGGAGTATAGTTACTATGATATTACTGGCGGACCTCTTAAGGAGATACTGTGATCGAATGATCTGTTGTAAGATACTAATTCATAAAATTTGTTATAAATTTCACAACCATTTAAATAGTTATGAGGATTAAATTCATAACCAGTATATGAATTAGAATTTACATTGCTAAATAAACATAAATTACAATCTTGAAAATTTTCGTGGGTTACAATTCCTTTTTCTTCAGTATCGTGATGGTGATGATGAGATAGTGAATCACCTAACAGAAACGTTGTGAAGACTAAAAGGAAAAATATTGAGTAGTTTTTTTTCATTTACTGTATCAGCGCCGAAGTTAAAGATATTTTACAATTTAACAAGCCTGATATAGGACAATTTTCTTTTGCTTCATCTGCGCACTGTTGAAATTTTTCATCTGATATGTCAGGAACCTTAGCAGATAAAGATAGATCAATAGATTCTACAACACCATCGACAAACGTAAGAACAGATTCGGTCTCAAGTGTTTCAGGAGAAAATCCACTCTCGTTCAGAACAAAACTTAGCTTCATATTAAAACAACTTGCATGTGCTGCGGCAATTAATTCCTCTGGGTTGGTACCTAATTTACCGTCATCATTTTTAAATCTCATCTTAAAATCATAAGGTAAATTTTTTATAGCCCCACTACCAGTACTTAACTCACCAGATCCATTCTCTCCATCTCCCCTCCATACAACGTTTGCTTTTCTTTTCATACTTAATATTTTTACGTAAATTAATCAAAAATCATTTTAAAATAAAAATGAAAAAGAACACAAGAAGAAATTTTTTATTTAGTTCTCTTGCACTCTCCTCCATTCCGCTAATAGATACTAGTGTTTATGGGAAAATATTTGAAAAAAATAAAATTGATTTGGCGTTACAGATCTACTCTTTCGCTCCGCTCCTATTTCAAAATAAACTAGACATATTAATGTTTCCAGAAATGATAAAAAAGAGATATAACATTAGGGGTGCCGAGTACTGGTCCATAGCTTTTATGGGAAAGGAAAAAGATAAATATTTTATCAGGGACTTGAATTCCAGATCTAAAGATCAAGAAGTAGAAAACCTAATTATTCTTGTTGATAACATTGATCTACAGACCATGGAAAATGGGCCTAGCTTAGCATCATCAAAAAAAAGTGAGAGAGATCAATCTGTTGATTTCCACAAGTACTGGATTGACGTAGCATCTGAAATTGGCTGTCACTCTATAAGGGTAAATCTCAGGTCTGATGAATCTGACTCTAATAAAATTTTGGAAAATTCATCTGAAAGTATCTTGAGTCTTATAAATCACAGCAGAAGTCAGGGGGTAAGTGTTGTTGTTGAGAACCATGGAGGGATAACTGGAGATGCAGACTGGCTGGTAAGACTAATGAAAAATATCAACAGCAAATTTGTTGGTACACTTCCGGATTTCGGGTCTTATAACTTCTGTATTAAGAGGGGTGAATTAAACTTTGAAGGAATAACAGGTGATTGTGAAGATCAATATGATAAATACAATGGAGTGGAAAAACTTCTACCTTTTGCTAAGGGTATTAGCGCAAAGTCTCATGAGTTTAACTCTATGGGTGAGGAAACATCAACTGATTACTCTAGGATGATGGATATTATAACAGATTCTTCTTATGAAGGTTTTATCACTATTGAGTACGAGGGTGCTGTAATGAAAATGTTTGGAGGAAAAGGAGATTACCTCGAACCACATGAAGGTGTAGAAGCAACACAATCGCTTATTAAAAAATATATATGATGGACTGGGTTGAATATTTTTATAATATAGCTGAAGAAGTTAAAAAAAAATCTAAAGATAAAAACACACAAATTGGAGCAGTGATAGTTGGGAAAGACAAAGAGATTGTCTCTACTGGTTACAACTCTTTCCCAAGAGGGATCGAGGATAATCTTACTGAAAGACAGGAGAAGCCTGAAAAGTATTTTTGGTTTGAACACGCAGAGAGAAATGCAATTTATAATGCAGCAAGGATAGGTGTTTCTACAAAAGATTGTACCATGTACCTTACCTGTGGGATACCGTGTGCAGACTGTGCAAGAGGTATAATCAATGCTGGAATAATAAAAATATACGTCATGGAAGGAGGAGGAGCTCAGTCGCAGAAATGGTTAGACTCAGGAGATAGGAGCAGGCAAATGTTTAAAGAAGCCGGAGTACAAATTGAATGGTATAATTTTAAAAAATAAAAATCTACTTCCAATTTTTATTAGCAAAACCTAGAAACATAGGTACATTATCTTGATATTTCTTATAATCAGGGTACTTCCTTGAACTGATTCCCTCACTAAAAACAGCACTATTATAAAATAATACTACTAGTAAGATGCAACCCACTACTGACCAGTTTAACCAAGTTCCGTTTGCAGAAGCACTTATCAGATAAAAAGTAATCCATATCAACTGCTCACAAGCAAAGTTTGGATGTCTTGAAAAAGACCACAGACCAGTTGTCACAAAACCTCTTTTATAGTCACCATCTAACTTCTCATTATTTTCTATTTTTCTATACTTTTCAGTTTGGAATTCGTATTGCTGTTGATCAGAGATATATTGAATAACTATCAGGGCAAACATAAACCCACCAATGAGGTAATCCATAGTTCCGAATGGTTCTGATCCCTGCCACGCAGCTAGGATTGGTAGTGAGAAAAGAAAAATTAGTCCCATCTGGTAGAGACAAATAAAGAATAAATTAAAGAGACCCCACGTAAATCTTGAAGACAGAAAAGGCATTGACGCCTTAACCTCAACCCACCTGTAATCTTCCTCTCCCTTCCAGAAATAAATACTGAATCCACCCCTTCTCCCGAAGTTATAGGTCAGTCTAGCACCCCAACACGTAACCAAAATTGCCATCATAACCATTCTATCATCGAAGCCCGAAGC
>CENJ01046344.1_pt1 | contig 14694 bp, 7 predicted proteins | sample 356161 | NCBI WGS metagenome assembly CENJ01 (sample SAMEA2619531, study PRJEB7988) | marine metagenome | biome: marine biome (ENVO:00000447); feature: surface water layer (ENVO:00002042); material: "saline water (ENVO:00002010), including plankton (ENVO:xxxxxxxx)" | depth 5 m
TTATAATAAATGTAAAATAAACATTTATATTTGACATAAATAAATTTCACCAAAGTAAATATATAATTTATGTCAACATCTAATAAAGTAAAAACCTCGTTGTTGTTTTTCATATTTAACATCATTTATTGTGAAGCACAAGTCATTAATGATTATCCAATTTCTCCAGTTTCTTTTACTAAGGTTTCTATTGATGATGAATTTTGGAAGCCAAGAATCACTACAAATAATGAAGTTACAATTCCTGACACTTTTAAAAAGAGCGAAGAAACAGGGCGTATTAGAAATTTTGCAATTGCTGGAGGTTTGGAAGATGGAGAATTTGAAGGAATTTTCTATGACGATTCTGATGTTTTTAAAATTATTGAAGGGGCGAGCTATTCTTTAAATCAAATTCCAAAACAAAAATTAAAAGAATATGTTGACAATGTAATTTTTAAAATTGCTGCTGCACAAGAAGAAGATGGCTATTTATACACCAATAGAACAATAAACCCTTCTAAAGTTCAAAAACCGGCTGGTAAAGAACGTTGGTCACATCTAATTCACAATCACGAACTTTATAATGTTGGGCATATGTATGAGGCTGCTGTAGCACATTTTCTTGCCACAGGAGAAGAAAATTTACTTAATGTAGCGATTAAAAATGCCAACCTAATTGATAGTGTATTTGGTCCTAACAAAAACTTAGGAGTTCCGGGTCATCAAGAAATAGAGATGGGTCTGGTAAAACTGTATCGTTTAACTGGGGATATAAAATATTTAAACCTTGCGAAATTCTTTATTGATCAAAGGGGTAATTCTGAAGGACACGATCTGTATGGAACTTATAGTCAAGACCACAAACCTTTTGTGGAACAACGCAAAGCTGTAGGGCACTCAGTAAGAGCAGGTTATTTTTATGCTGGAGCAACCGACATTGCTGCGTTAACAGGATCGAATGAGTATGACGAAAGTATTTTTTCAATTTGGGAAGACATAGTTCAACATAAAACATATTTGACAGGAGGAATTGGTTCTGAGCCTCATATAGAAGGATTTGGAGCGGATTATGAACTTCCAAACGCAACAGCATACACTGAAACTTGTGCGGCGATTTCGATGATGTTATGGAATCATAGATTATTTCTTCTTACAGGAGACGTAAAATATATGGATGTTTTCGAACGTACTTTATATAATGGATTTTTGCCTGGAATTTCTTTAGAAGGCGATACGTACTTTTACCCCAATCCATTAGAGTCTGATGGAAAATATGAATTTAATCATGGTATGATTAAACGTTCTCCATGGTTCGATACTGCATGCTGCCCTGTAAATATCGTTAGAGTCTTACCATCCCTTTCTGGCTATATATATTCTGTTAATGATAACAATATTTATATCAATCTTTTTATTGGGAATACTTCGGAGATTGATATTAAAGGAAAAAAAATCAAATTAAATCAATCAACAAATTATCCTTGGGATGGTAAAGTTAAATTAACTGTCGAAGACTCAGATGGTGAGCTTAGTACAGGATTTAGAATAAGAGTCCCGGGTTGGGCTAGAAACGAAGTACTCCCTGGAAATTTGTATAAATATTCAGATGAAAGGAAATTAAATTTAAGTTTATCAATAAATGGGACAAACCAAAAAGTAGAAATTAAAGACGGATACGTTATTGTAGAAAATAATTATTGGAATTCTGGCGATACCATAGAAATCTTTTTTGAAATGGATGTAAGAAAAGTGTTGTCAAATGAAAAAGTAGTTGCTAATAGAGGAAAAATTGCCTTTGAAAGAGGACCTTTGGTTTACTGTGCGGAGGAGGTCGATAATCCAAGTGGTGTGCTTGACTTGAGATTGGATTTGAGTAGTGATTTCAAATACTTTTATGATAAAGAATTACTCGGCGGGGTAGGTAAAATAATTGGTAAAGCAAAAAATATTAATGATGTTGAAGTTGAATTTGCAGCAATACCATATTACGCATGGGCTCACCGAGATGACGGTGAAATGTCTGTTTGGTTGAATTATATTAAATAATTTAAAATTTACGATGAAAAAAAATATTTACACAAAAATCACAGTTTTTTTATCCCTAATAATTGTGGGATGTGGTAATGAAACTTCAGTTGTTGATTCTCCTGATACCAAACAAACAAACAAACATTATGTTAGTAATAGACTTCCTTTACAGCCTAGTAAATTAATAAAGCTCCCAATAGCTTCAGTAAAGCCAGAGGGGTGGCTTTTAGAATATTTTAATAGGCAAAAAAATGGACTTACTGGTAATTTGGGAGAAATTAGTGCCTGGTTAGACAAAAAAGATAATGCTTGGTTATCTAAAACTGGAAAAGGTAAATGGGGTTGGGAAGAAGTGCCATACTGGTTAAAAGGCTATGCTAATATCGGTTATATCACAGAAGATAAAGAAATTATTGATGAAGCAAAAATTTGGATTGAAGCAGCATTAAACAGTCAAAGGGAAAATGGGTTTTTTGGACCAAGTTTTGCGTGGGAAAGTTACATCTCTGACGAACATAGAAATAATGAATTGGAGTCTGAAAAAAGAAAAGCAATTGATTTCTGGCCAAATATGATAATGTTATATTGTCTTCAATCATATTATGAATATTCTAAAGATGAAAGAGTTATTCAGTTAATGACTAGATATTTTAAATTTCAGTTTGAAATAGATGAAGAAGATTTATTGTCAGATGATCACTACTGGGCTCGGATAAGAGGCGGTGATAACCTTCATAGTGTCATTTGGCTTTACAATAGGACTGGCGAGAAATGGCTATTATCTTTGGCTGAAAAAATATATAGGAAAACAGCACCTTGGACTAGTAGAGGTCACGACATGGAAAAAATTGAAAACCCTATGCATTTGGGAAAAAGGGAAGGGTTTGAGTGGCCAGTTTGGTATGGAGATTTGATTGATTGGCATAATGTAAATATTGCACAATGTTTTAGAACGCCCGCTCAAAACTATTTATTAAACGGAGATGAAAAATATTTAAAAGCTACATACGATAATTTTAATATAGTTAGAGAGCATTTTGGACAAGTTCCAGGAGGAATGTTTGGGGGAGATGAACTTTCAAGACCTGGTTATGATGACCCTAGACAAGGTGTTGAACTTTGCGGAATAGTTGAACAAATGAATTCTGATGAACATTTATTAAGAATTACTGGTGATACTTTTTGGGCAGATCATATTGAGAATATTGCATTTAATTCTTTTCCTGCAACAGTATCTCCAGATTTTAAGGCAGTAAGATATTTAACGAGCCCTAATATGGTAGTGAGTGATTCTGAAACTCATTGGCCTGGTATTGCTAACTATGGACCGTTCTTAAATTTTAATCCGTTTAGCTCAAGATGCTGTCAACACAATCACGCTCAAGGTTGGCCTTATTTTACTGAAAATTTGTGGATGGCTACTCCTGACAATGGTCTAGCGGCTGTTATTTATTCACCTTCAAAAGTTAATGCTAAGGTTGGGGATAACACAAATATTTCAATCACAAATAAAACAAATTATCCATTTAGCGATGACTTAATTTTTAAAATAACAGCAGACAAATCTGATCTTTTCCCAATTTATTTCAGAATCCCTTCCTGGTCAAAAAAGTCCAAAATATTGATAAATGGTAAAAAAATTAACACTCCAATTGAAGCAGGAAAATTTATAAAAGTAAATAGAAAATGGTCTAATGGCGATATTGTTAAACTTGTATTACCAAAGGACATTTCTGTTAAAAAATGGGAAAAAAATCATAATAGTGTAAGTGTAAATTACGGACCCTTGACTTTTTCTTTAAATATTCAAGAAAATTATGTTGAAAAATTAAGTGATAAAACTGCTATTGGAGATTCAAGATGGCAAGATGATGCAGATACAGATGAATGGCCTACATATGAAATCTATCCAGATTCTGATTGGAACTATGGATTGATTTTGGACGACAATTTAGATAACACTTTTGAAGTCGTACAAAGGGAATGGCCAGAAGATAATTTCCCTTTCACGAATGATTCTGCTCCAATTTTAATTAGGGCTAAAGCAAGAAAAATACCTGACTGGAAAATGGATAAAACAACTGGTTTGGTAGGAGAATTAACAGATAGTCCAGTCGAATCAGATGAAATAGATGAAATTGTTGAACTTGTACCAATGGGTGGTTCTAGATTGAGAATATCATCATTTCCTGTAATTAAAAACTAAAAAAAAATTTTTTAATCGTGAACATTTTTTTTAAACAGAGTTTAATATTGTGTTTATTTATTTTTTTTGGCCAATCAATTATGATGGGTCAATCAACTATACCATTGCCAGAGCATCCTCGACCTGATTTCAACAGATCAATTTGGAAAAACCTAAACGGTATGTGGGATTTTAGATTTGATCCAAATAATATTGGTTTAATTGAAAAGTGGAACTTAGGAGAAACTAAATTTGATAAAGAAATAGCTGTCCCCTTTCCATGGGGATCTAATTTATCAGGGGTCAAAGATGATGCAAATATTGGTTGGTATTCTCGAAGCATAAATGTACCCTCAGAATGGAAAACTAAAAAAACATTTATTACTATCGGAGCATGTGATTGGGAAACTACACTGTGGCTCGACGGAAATCTTATTGGAAAACATTGTGGAGGATATGTTCCTTTTTCTTTTAATCTGACCCCATATTTAAAATATGATTCGGATCAAAAATTAGTAATTAGAGTAGATGATGATGCAGGAGACCCAAGTAAATTTAAAAGAGGACATGCTCTGTATGGAAAACAAGGTTACGGAAATGCGAGGGGCATTTGGCAAACAGTATATCTAGAGGCTAGGGGTAAAGATTACATTGAAGCAGTTCATTTTAACCCTGACATTGATAATAGCAAAATAAATGTTTCAGCGCATATAAAAAATGATTCTGAAGATATTTTACCATTATCCTTGAAAATCAAAACAGATAGTGGTTTTATTACGCATAATATTCAAATCAAGCCTGGACAACAAAAAAGAAATTTTGATATTGAAATTCCTAATATGAGGTTGTGGTCACTGGATGACCCATTCCTATATGGTGTCGAGGTTTCATTTGGCGAAGATGTAATTCAAACATATTTCGGGATGCGTAAAATATCTACTAAAATATTACCAGGAACAGATTACCCGTATGTTGCATTAAATAATAAACCTATTTATCTTCAGATGGCACTTGACCAATCTTATCACCCTGATGGATATTATACTTTTCCTAATGATAATTTTATCAAAGAGGAAATTTTACGAAGTAAGTCTATTGGATTGAACGGTATCAGAATTCATATAAAAACAGAGGTACCTAGGAAATTATATTGGGCTGACAAATTGGGTCTTTTAGTGGTTCAAGATCTCCCAAATTCGTGGGGAGAACCTGATAAATTGATGAAAGACGAAATTAAATATACACTTGAGGAAATGATAAAAAGAGATTATAATCATCCTTCCATATTTTCATGGGTTATTTTTAATGAACAATGGGGTCTTTACACCACAAACGACTCTGATGATAACAATCAAAATGAACGTGAAATATTACCGGAAACTTATGACTGGGTGGCTTCAATGTATTATTATGCAAAATCGCTTGATCAATCTAGGCTGATCGAAGATAATTCTCCATGCTGTGGAGGACTACATACTGTAACGGATATTAATTCTTGGCATAATTACCTTCCAGGTTACGAGTGGGAAAATTATTTAAAAAAAGAAGCCGAGAAAAATTTCAAAGGAGGGTCTCATTTGTACTACAGAGGATTTAAGCAAGACAACCAACCATTTATGAATTCCGAATGTGGGAATGTATGGGGCTACAAGGGAAGCACAGGCGATATTGATTGGAGTTATGATTATCATGCTATGATCAACAGTTTTAGAATATTTCCGGAGCTTGCAGGCTGGGTATATACAGAACACCATGATGTAATCAATGAATGGAATGGCTATTGGAGATTTGATAGATCAAAAAAATATACTGGTGTTGAAGAAATATTTGATGGAATGACGCTGAATGATTTTCACTCACCCATCTATTTGTCAACTGGGGGACAAATTTGCCAAACAGTAAGTGGTGGTGAAAAAATTGATGTACCGCTGTTTATTTCTTCTATGACACCAAAGGAATATGGAAAGGAACTCGTAATTGATTATAAGTTATCTCACATAAATTATATTGGTGAAGAATCAATTCTTCAGTCAAATCAAATTAAATTTGATTACCACCCTTGGCTTCAAAAAAGTCTTCCATCTTTAAACTTAACTATGGCTAAAGTTGGTGGGCTATCAAAATTAACATTTACTTTGAAAACGACTCAGGGAGAAGTACTGCACAGGAACTTCATGCACTTTGAGGTAATTTCAGATAAAGAATTAAATAATGCAGAAGTATTTGATATTCCTGTTAAATCGTTTTCAAATTCAAGTTGGTCAGAGAAATCATGGCTAGTTTTTGACGGGAAAAAAGCAAATGGAACAGGGAGTGGTTTTTTTGAATATGAAATTGAAATTCCACAAAAAATGAAAATGCAAAATTACAAGGAGATCTTTTTTATTGCCGAGCTATCATCAAAAGAGTTATTTGATAAAGATAAAGATGATATTATTATTGAAGAAGGAATTGATTTTATGAAAGGCTCTATTCAAAGTCCAAGTACAAATCCCAATTCGTACCCTATGACAGACACCAAACTTTTTCAATCAAACATTGATGTTTTTGTAAATGACAGATTAAAACAAAATATTACTTTATTTGATGACCCAGCGGATCACAGGGGAGTTCTTTCTTGGCATAGTCAAATAAGATCAGAACTCGGTTCTGCTATCTTAAATGAAGCTGGTTCTTATGGATACTTAATAAAAATACCAATTTCTGATAAAGAACTAGAAAATTCCATAAATAATGGAAAGATTAAAATAAAAATGAAGACTAAAGGGGATGGTGGAATTGCCATATATGGAAAATCATTTGGCAGATATCCTTTAGATCCAAGCTTGGTTTTGATAAAATAGTTTTAATCCTATTAGTTAATTATTACTTACATCGTAAATTTAAATTGTTGAAAAATAGATTCTCAAAAAAATGAAAAATAATACTCTAATTATACTGGTTTTATTTCTTGCATTGCTTTACTCATGTGATTTTTCAATTGACAGCAAAAACAATAATAGGTGGTCAGAAGAAAAAATATGGAAGTGGTATGAAAAACAACCCTGGTTAGTTGGCACAAATTTTATTACCAGTTCGGCGATCAATCAACTTGAATTTTGGCAAGAAGACACATTTGATTTAGAATTGATAGAAAAAGAATTGAAATTATCTGCAAGTATTGGGATGAACACCCACAGGGTTTTTTTACACGACTTGCTCTGGGAGCAGGATCCGATTGGCTTCGTTAAAAGAATAGACCAATACCTAGCAATTTCAGAGAAGTATGGGATCAAAACCATGTTTGTTTTCTTTGATGGTGTATGGCATCCATCTCCAAAACTGGGGAAACAACCAGAACCTTTGCTTAACGTACACAATTCAGGTTGGGTTCAGTCACCAGGAGCTAATTTATTAAGAGATACATTAGCTTATCACAAGTTAGAGCAATACGTTAAAGGAATTGTTAAACATTTTACTGACGATGAAAGAGTATTGATTTGGGATCTATATAACGAGCCAGCTCAATTAGGAATCGCCTCTCATGATATTTCCAAAGAGAGAGCCATTGAGCTTTATGGACAAATTGGAATTGAAATTAACGACGAAAATTATCCTATGTATAATTTAAAACAAATTGATGACAGAACAAATAAACAATACTATACACTTCAATTGCTTAAAAAAGCAGTTGGATGGGTTAGAGAGATTAATCCTTCTCAACCTATCACCACTGGAATATATAATTGGGATTCAGATTGGGGTGATTTTGAGCAGTTATCCGAATTAGATCAATTCATTTTGAGCAGTTCAGATATTATTTCATTTCACGAATATGGGGATAAGGCTTCGGGAATAAAAAGAATCGATCAATTGAATAAATATAACAGACCTCTTATGTGTACTGAGTATCTAAATAGAAATAATAATACAGGTGGATGGATTGATGGAAAGGAAGGCAATACATTTGAAGCGTATTTGCCCTTATTCAAAAAAAAGAAAGTAGCTGCATATAACTGGGGGTTTGTTTCGGGAAAAACAGGCACTATTTACCCTTGGAAAAGCTGGGATTCTATTTATACTGGCGCCCCTGAGAAATGGCACCATGACATATTTTATAAGGACGGAGAACCATTTTCAGAAAAAGAAGTTAGATTTATTAAAGAAATTATAGGTTCTGTTAATGATTAAATAATTTGGCAAATAGATTTTTACTTATTGTTTTGGTTTCTGTTTTATTTAGTTGTTCAAATAAAGCTAGAATTATTTCTCACGAAAATAGTATTCATATAATTCCCTCAACTAAAGAGCTAATAATTAATGATAATGCTTTACAACTTCCGAAAAAGATAAATCTTTACTTATCAGATTCTGTTAGAGAGCAACCTTTAAAAATCTTTTTTAAAAACCTTGAGAAACTAAATTTTCAGAACTATTACAGTCTTTCAAATGAAAGCTCTGCCCACATACGTATATTTAGAGACTCTAGTCTTAAAAAAGATGAATATTCTATAAAAATTAATACCAAAATCACTGTTGAAGTAAACTCACCTTCGTCCCTTTCATATGCGCTTAACTCACTTTTGCAAATCGCAAAAATGAATAATAATAATTTAGTTTTTCAACAGATTGAAATAAATGATTATCCTGATGCTGATTATCGGGGTTTAATGATTGACTTGGCAAGATATTGGCACTCTATAGAAACTTTAAAAAAACTTATTGATCTTTCTTCATTTTATAAATTGAATTACATCCAACTTCATTTAACTGACGATCAATCCTTTACTTTTCCCTCAGATAAATTTCCGGAACTCAAAACAGAAAATAGATACTACACAAAAGATGAGCTCACATATTTGGTAGAATATGCATATGACCGCGGCATAATCATTATCCCAGAAATTGATGTACCAGGACATGCAGAAAAATTTATAGAAAGTTATCCTGAAATATTTTCACCTTCTCAGAAGAAAGAATTGGGCCTAGATGTTCTAGGAAATAAAGCAAAAAACAATGTCATCAATATTGGAAGTGAAAAAGTATACTCTGCTTTAGAATCAATCTTTGATGAAGTAATTGAAATATTTTACACATCTCCATTTTTCCATATTGGGGCTGATGAAGCAACATTATCTAATCTTGTCGGAGACCCCCAGGTTAGAGCATTAATGAAACGTGAAAATTTGGGCACTGAAATGGATGAAATTTACAGATATTTTATCGTTAGAATGAACGATATACTAAAGAAAAAAAATAAAACCATGTGTGTTTGGGAGGGGTTTAAAAGAAATGGGAAAGTTTCAATTCCAAATGATATTATCGTATATCCTTTTGAATCGTTATATAATCTACCTAATCACCTTGAAGAGGATGGCTATAAACTCGTAAACACCTCCTGGGTACCTTTATATGTTGTTGGTAGTGGAGTAAAAAATGGATCGATCCCAAGAAAATGGAGCCCAGAAAAAATCTATGATTGGAATATGTGGCAATGGGAAAACTGGTATCACAAATCGCCTGCAACAGAAACCCCAATTCAATTAAATAAATCAAGTAGTGTTATTGGCGCTCAAATCTGTGCTTGGGAACAAACAGATGAAGCTGAAATTCCAAGTCTCAGAAGAAGAATCCCAACTTTTTCTGAAAGAGTTTGGAATACAGAGAAAAAGCTTCCTTTCGAATCTTTTTATAAATTGACAGACTTTACTGACTCCAAGCTATCCCATTTAATTAATTCTACTGAACAAGACAGTCAATTAATGAACTACAATATTATAGACAACGGAGAAGGTTTGCCAATTAGAGAGGAATAATAGCAGAACTGAAATGAAGAATATTTCGGACGCAAATATTTTATTAATTGGATCACTAATATTTAAATTAGATGGACACATACATGGGTACATGTAACAAGTTTAGTCTCTAAAAAATTTAGAAGAGTCAAATCCTTCTGCTCTTTAGTTTGATTGATATCATGGTTTAGTTGGTTCGATTTTACTACTTAAATTTTTTATTATGAACTTTCCTATTTGGTCTCCCTCTTTTACTCCTTCCTCTATAGCCATCATGTAGTGAATGCCGCCATAAAAACGAGAGATAGCGGCTTCTTCTGCTGCATGAATAAACGAGTTATATGACCTTGTCGGAAGGCCATAGGGTATTTCAGAGGTATCTTCGAAAGCAAAATCGTCACCATAAAGTTCTGTTAATATGATAGCCGACGCACGAGAAATCACAGAATGCCCACTTGTATATTCTGGGAATGGAGGTGTTTGCAGTAATGGCAGCCAATCTTCATCGTAATGTTTATGAATTAAGGTTTCAGGACGAACTATTAAGGTGGTCCATTTTTGATTCCAACAACTTATGAAGGAATCAAAAAGACCCACAGTTACATAGGCATAAGCATTAACGGTTTCTGAGAAATTACTCTTTGCTATGCTTGCAGCAATCCCTGTTATTCCTATCCAATGTCCCCCTGGTGTTATTTTTTTAGTTGCAAACATAGCATGGCCTCTGTGGTGAGTAACATAAGGGTTACAATCCCAAAATTTAGCAATGTTTTTTTGCTCCTCGTCAAGATTTTCAACTATTTCATATACATCTTGTAATTGTATTTGAAAGGGACTCCCTTTTTTTAAATCAAACTCCAGTGGTGGTTTAGGTTGAAATTGATTGGCCGAGTCTAAAACCAAGGTTCTGATCTTATTCCAATGAGGCTCAATCCCATCCATGTAGTCTGGCGCAGTAGGCTTCCAGTAACGTTCCTCTTCTTGAATACTATATTTCGGAAAGGTTCGTGTTTGGTTATACATATCACCTTTAGCCCAAGATAAAATATGCTTGCTAACTTGGTCGGCATAGAGTTTAGATGCTTTTCTTACTAATTTTGGTACACTTATTTTTCTAATTTTTTCATTTTGTTTTTCTTGAAAGATTTGCATTTTATCTTCCGAAAAAATTAATGCTTTCCCAGTCGAATTAAAAGCGTACAAGGCAGCAAGATGTGGATTAACATTTTTAGAGGCGCTGGGAATTGGCTCTAACCCTGACAATTTTCCTGCAAATGATTGGTAGGCCAAGGAATCAAATTGCGCAACGATTTCGTAGGCCGCAATAGTGGGATATAAATACACTCTTGAAGCCACAGGGGGTGAAAAAATATCGTGGACTATTATATCAGTTAGATTTTGAACCGATTCTTGAAAAAGTACAGGATCTGAAATTGCAGCTATATAATTATTATCTCTTTTACAAGAGAGCACAAATACACAAATTAGAATTAGATATTTTTTTTTCAATTTATATAATTTATAAAAATGTTGTTGTTTGATTTTTTACAATCTAAAAAACAAATATAAACGTTTAGAGTACATTTAATTATTATTTTACTTAAATTTGCAACAACTTAATTAAAAATTACTTTAATTAAAAAGTTAAAATTAAATCATTTTAAATTACCTGCTTTTGACATTTAATTTATAGGATTTTTGATATTTTGACTGTAATAATTAATAACACACCATTTCATGAATCTAAAAACCTCAATTTTATTGACATAAAAAAGATCAAATTTACATTTCAGTTAAATTTACTTAAATAAATTTTTATGAATATTAGAACTTTAATAATAATCCACTTAAATTTTTTAATATCTGTATTTCAACTTTCGGGTCAAGAATATAATATTAGTTCTCCAGACTCCCATTTAAAAATCAGTATAGAGTTTTCAAAAGAGACATGTTTTAATATTGCTTATAAAGGACAAGAAGTAGTTGAAAAAATTTGTATTGATTTAACTTTAAGTGACGGCAGAGAATTTGGATCTTCTCCAAAAGTAATTAGATCAAAGTCTGAAAAATTCAATCAGTATATTGAAGTTCCAATTCCAAACAAAGATAGAATAATTGAATTTGAGTTTAATCAACTCATTTTTCTTTTTCAAAAGAAATACAACTTAATTATTCGAGCATATAATGATGGTTTTGCTTACCGATTTATCGATAACAAAAACAATTCTAAAAATGTAATTGATGAAAAACTCGAATTATATTTTAATGACGAAACAACAACCTACTTTCCTTGGGAGGAGTCTACATACTCTCATAACGAAAGGTTATATAATCGAATTGATATATCAAATTTAACTGATAAAGACTTTTGCAGTTTACCAGTGCTTTTCGATTCAAATGACACAAAAATTTTGTTTTCCGAAGCCTCATTGTATGATTATCCAGGTATGTTTCTTGAAAAGGCATCCGACAACTCCCTTGTTTCAAAATTTCCAAATTATGTTCTAAAAGCAACCTCAGCCATTTTTGATCCGACAAAAGGAGATCAAAAATTAGAGGGAACCGAAAATGATTCAGATCGTACACAACAAATTGTTGAAGAAGGGGATTATATTGCCAAAATTGACGGAAAAAAAGAATTTCCATGGCGAGTTTTTATCGTGTCTGATGATTACAGAACCTTTGTGGAAAGCAATTTAATTACGCAGTTATCTGAGTCCTCAAAATTAGAGGATATGTCATGGATAAAGCCAGGAAAAGTAGCTTGGGATTGGTGGAATGCAAATAATGTATATGAAGTTGATTTTAAAGCAGGAATCAACCAAGAAACCTATAAATATTACATCGATTTTGCTTCCAAAAATAATATTGAGTACATCCTTCTTGATGAGGGGTGGACAAAATCTACAACCCAAATCTATGAGGCAAATCCAAACATTCAAATTCAAGAACTTATCGACTACGCGTCTTCCAAGAATGTAGGGGTTTTTCTGTGGGTACTTTGGAAGCCACTTGACAAGGATATGGATGGGCTTCTGAAACTCTATTCTAGCTGGGGTGCTGCAGGAGTAAAAGTTGATTTTATGCAACGCAATGACCAGTACATGGTAAGATCTTATGAAAAAATTGCTGAGGTGGCTGCAAAGTATAAGATACTGGTAAATTTTCACGGTGCGTTCAAGCCCTCAGGAATTGAACGTAGATGGCCAAACGTCCTAACATATGAAGGGGTGATGGGTAATGAACAAAATAAATGGAAAGTCGAAGGATTTCCCTATTCTGACAACATTTATCCTGTTGATCCAGAGCATAATTTAACCATTCCGTTTATCAGAATGGTTGCTGGACCCATGGATTATACGCCGGGGGCTATGACTAACGTCAATCGTTTTGATTACAAATGGTCACCTGCCGATTTGAGTCCACCAGGATTTAACGCACTCGGCCAGCCTTTGAGTACCGAAGATAATATGCACGCTATCAATACGCGTCCCATGGTAACTGGAACTCGGTCTCATCAGGTGGCGATGTACACGGTTTTTGAGTCCCCACTTCAGATGATGTGTGATTCCCCGACCTTGTATAAAAAAGAACAAGAAACAGTTGATTTTATTACGCAAATTCCTACGGTTTGGGATGAGACAGTCGTACTGGAAGCTGCTGTCTCAGATTATATTGTGCTGGCAAGAAGAAGTGGAGAAAATTGGTACCTTGGGGCAATGACAGATTGGGAGCCAAGAGATTTTGTTATTAATCTCTCCTTTTTAAATAAAAATACTAACTACTCCGTTCAAATCTTCAAAGACGGAATTAATGCTGATCGTAATGCGATGGATTACAAAGTAGATCAGAAAACAATGAGCAGTACCATGCCACTTAAAATTCAAATGTCTAGCGGTGGAGGATTTTCTGCCATTTTTACTAAAAAGTAATTTGACAATCCATGTTATGAAAAAACACCTCATGATTGCTAACTTTTTGTTGCTATAAATGTAGTAGCAAAACACACCGGCATCTTAAGATATTTAAGAGCTCTTGACAAATATTAGAAAACTTTAAAAATGATTTTCAAATAAAATTATGGTAAAATCAGATTCTGACATCATAATAAAATCCCCTGGCCGCATCAATCTGATTGGCGAACACATCGACTACAATGGGGGCCATGTGCTGCCCGCAGCGATAGATAGAAAAGTCACCATGTGGTTTAGAAAAAAGGACAATAGCCTTTGTCGGGTAAACTCCGAAGATGAGGGTGCTTTTACTTTTGATATCAATAAGCCTTTACAAATCAGCGATACCCATTGGGAGAACTATGTATTGGGGGTTGTCGATGGGGTTGTAAAAGCCCGTCCACAAAAACTCGGAGGTTTTGATTGCGTGATATCCAGTGAGCTGCCTATTGGGGCAGGCATCAGTTCCTCTGCAGCGCTAGAGTGTGGGGTAGCCAAAGGCTTAAATGATTTGTTTGACTTGGGGCTTTCCAACCTTGAAATGATCGAGATCTCTCGCATGGCAGAGCACAACTTTGTAGGCACTAAGTGTGGGGTAATGGATCAGTTTGCGGTGACGATGGGCAAACGCAAAAAACTATTACTTCTCAACTGCGAGACCTTAGACTACAAACTCATCGATGCAGAGTTTTCTCCTTATAAGATATTGCTACTGAACACCAATATATCTCATAACCTGGCATCGAGTGAGTACAACACGCGAAGAGAAGAA
>CENJ01077806.1_pt1 | contig 14676 bp, 12 predicted proteins | sample 356161 | NCBI WGS metagenome assembly CENJ01 (sample SAMEA2619531, study PRJEB7988) | marine metagenome | biome: marine biome (ENVO:00000447); feature: surface water layer (ENVO:00002042); material: "saline water (ENVO:00002010), including plankton (ENVO:xxxxxxxx)" | depth 5 m
ATAGATGCCGTTGTAAAATGTGCCGACGCCTGGATCACCCCCAAGTGACCTAAAGTTGCGACCGACACCACGTATGCGGATGTCATAGGTATCGCGCGTGGTAGCAGGAATATAGTTAACGAACTCGTTGGCGTCCTGGATGCCCATATCTTCAAGCATGTCAGAGCCAAAGGCGGTAATTGAAATAGACGTATCTGAAACCGTGGCCTCGACCTTCTCGGCCGTAACCACCACCTCCTCAATGCGTCTGCTTGAATCCCCATCTTCCGCAAAGGCGGACCAAGACGGCAGAGTCAAAGCTATGACGCTTACGAAAAACGTAAATCGAAACATGATATCTCCCCAGATATTTTTTGTACGAACCATTGCAGGTCTGTAAAACGTTAACTAACCGTTAACTAAGTGGAATATAGTGTAATGGGTGGGGAAAGCAACACCCCGGAAATGAACAAGTTGAGGCATCGGGTGTCCACCGAGGGAGAGGCAAGCTGTGTCCCCGCCCCCTAGCTCGAATTGTCTTGGGCTGCTATCACGCCCGCATCAGTCCAAGAGGACGCAGTGAGGATGTACTCTAGCGTTCGGTCCGAGGGCAGTTGGGAGGATAGGCCTACCCAGTTGCCTCTGGCGTCGTAAGTGAGGGAGATCGCGATCTTTTCCCCAGACAGCTCGTAGTGCCTTTGACCGGTGCTTTTCTGCGGACCCTGGGTGATATCAACCGGTGTCATTTTGCCTGTTTGACCGTTGAGTAGGGTCTGCTCGGTAAGCAACTCGGGGGTCCAATAAGCGAAGGACTTAATGCACGGTTGATCAACCAGCGATGGAGCTTCGCTGTCGACCAGAAAGCCTTCGGGGGTCTGTCGACCCATGACCCGAAGTTGATTGCCCTTGACCTGGGTCTGGCTGCGAATTTCGTGGAGGCAAAGATCCGGCGAGTAATGCTCTTCAACCTCGTGTTCGTAAGAAAAAACCGTTATCCCAAGCAGCTTGTAGCTGAAAGCTGCATTGGCCTTTAAACGGTAGCCATCATTCGCGCGCTGGAGTAGGAATTGATGAAAGCCAATTTCTCGCTCGCCAAGGTAGGCGGCGAATCGCCAGGTTCGAGTGTCGCCAATGGCCATAGTCTCGTGCGGCGAAGGCGGGTAGGCATTAGCCAACCCGTCTTTATCAGCGGCCTGGCTCAGTGTCCGCTGGCCTGGGATGCATACAAAAATCAAAATGGACAGGAAAATTTTCCAGGGTATAAAGCTAGGCGTTCTTGCCTGATAGGCCAGATAAGCAGGGTTCCGATTGCCGATGTCCGCTTCCATTCTCCTGATGCCCGTAAATCGCACCAAGAGATAGGTGATGCCAAACAGGGGCAAGAGGGCATACCAAGCCCCCTCAGCGAGTGCTATGCCGCAGAGGCCCAACCAAAATAACCACTCACCGAAATAATTGGGGTGCCTAGAGAAATGCCACAGCCCCCGCTCTAAAATTGGGGATCTCGGCTGGCGCTTTAAGAAGGCGGAGAGCTGAAGGTCCGCGCAGATCTCAATGGCTAGCCCGATTCCAGATAGGCATAGACACAGGCTAGTCAGGAGCGTCCAAGGCGATGAACCGTCAAAGACCGGAGGAAAAATTAATGAGATGCCAAAAGCCATAAGCGCCTGAGGTATGAAGATCAGGAACAGGCTTGCTCGCCCAAAGCCCGCGCCATAGCGCCGTCGAACGGCTGCATATCGGTGATCTTCTTGTGCGCCAGCTTGTCGAATAGACAGGTGTGTGGCCAGGCGAACGGCCCAGATAAAGACCAAGGCAATTACAACAGAGGACTGCCCAAGGTTCGCATTGGGGGCGGCAGTGAAAAAAACGATACTCGCGACCAGATGATGCAGGGGCCAAAAAATGTCCGCCACAGCAGTGTTTTGATTGCGCTGTGCCACGCCCCACGCGAGCAGCGCGAGCCCTAAGACGCAAAGGGCGGCAATAAGATATGCCGGGGTTGTCATGCTAGCTAAGGACTATCGGGTGTGAATCTGCGACCAATGGCTCTGACGCCTGCGCCGAGTAAAGGTACGTGGGCGTAAAATCCTCGGCCGCTGTCCCAAAAGTCTTGATGGATCACTACCTCACCCGCGTCGTTAAAGCGCAGGTGAGTGATGCCAAGGGTTCGACTCTCGACTGTTTTTCTTAAAGGCGTAAACGTGGCCCGCATATGCCAAATGAGATAAACGTCCGCACCCTTTTTTAGTGTTTCCAGCATATCTACATCAACCTCAGCGCCGCCCTCAGCGATGCTTTTGAAATGTTTCACCACCTGTGCGCGCCGGGTTGCCAGCAGGAGTGCGTCACTGAAGTGAAGCTGCTCCGCATACAGTTCCGCTGCCCGGAGATGCGTGTCCTCGGATCCAATATTGCGAAGGAACGCTTCAAAGCGGGCTAAGGTTTCGGGGGCGACGTCTTGTCCCCCAGGGAAGTCGATTAACGCGGCGCGATAGGCAGCCGGATACCCGTCGAGTTCGCCGCTGAGAGGTGGCGTCGGGGAGACGAGCGCACAGCCCCCCAAGGACAGGAGGGCTGCGGTAAGAAAGGCAAATCGCATGGAAGAACGGTAGTGACGTTGTCGTGAAGGCTGGGTGAACAGACGAGATAGGGGGTTTCACGAGCCGTTCACGATGAAACAAAGAAGGTGTTCTCCCAAGTTTACCGGCTATGTCTCATTGTTTTCCAAGTTTAACCAGGCAGAGTGTCCATTGTGAAAATCGGAATTGTAGGCAGCGGCATCGCCGGTATTGCGGCCGCGCACCGATTGGCGCGAGTCGCCGAAGTGACGCTATTTGAAGCCGAAGGCCGGCTGGGCGGACACACGGATTCCCACTCCGTCTATATCGACGGACGCGTCTTCGCACTGGATACCGGATTTATTGCGTTCAACACCGAGAATTACCCCCGTTTTGCCTCCTGGTTAGGGCAAATCGGCGTTCCCTCGCAGCGCACCACGATGTCCTTTAGCGTCACTGCAGACCAAGAAGACGTTGAGTATGCGACCGGGAGCCTGTCGAGCCTGTTCGCAGCAACCAAGCTTATGTTCTCCTTCGGGCACCTTCGCATGCTGTGGGATATTAGGCGGTTTTACATCCTGGCGGCGAAACTCTCTGATCAGGGAATTTCAGGGGAAGCCATTTCCATTGGCGAGTTCCTTGAGCAGCAGCGCTTCAGCAAGCGCTTCAAGCTGTTCTACATGGCACCTTTATGCGCGGCGCTATGGACACATAGCAATACCGATCCGCTAGAAATTCCGCTCCAGCACGTGGTTTCCTTCCTGCGGTATCACGACATGCTCAAGCTTGAGGGCCAGCCCCTGTGGCGAGTGATAAGCGGCGGATCGTCCCAATACCTTGAGGCATTCGAGAAACAGTTTCTCGGGAATATCAGGCTCAACAAGGCGGTGAGGAAGGTCATCCGGCAAAGCGATGGGGTGATTCTGGAGACGGATACGGATGCCGATAAGTACGATGCGGTCATTCTCGCATGCCACAGCGATCAAGCGCTTTCAATGTTGGACTCACCCACCGACGAAGAGCAGGGCATTCTGGGCGCGATTCGTTACGGCGAGAATAGGATCGTGCTGCACAGCGATGAGACCTTCATGCCGAAGCGCAAGTCGGCCTGGGCCAGTTGGAATGCCCGCGTAATAGACGATACGGGACGATCAGTGACCACCTACTGGATGAACAAGCTGCAGGCCATGAACGGCCCCCAGTTTTTCATTACCCTGAATCCAGAGAGGCGGCCTGAACATGTTTGGACCGAGCGCAGTTACAGCCATCCAATCTTTGATAAAAAAGCCCACGAAGCTAAGTCGCGACATGATTTGGTTGATGGTGTGGGGCATGTCTTTTACTGCGGCTCGTATTGGGGATGGGGGTTCCATGAGGATGGTTTTACGAGCGGTATGTCCGCGGCTGAAAAGGTCATTGATCGTTATATCGGAACGGATCAAGATGCAGAAAGAGCAGAGGCAACCCTGCTAGGCACGCTCTCTCAGCGACTTGGCGGATAGATTCTCGTGATTGGCATCTTGGTGCGCCGAGGAAAGCTGATCAATGCGATATCGCTCAAGATTACGTGGTTGGCTTGTGTTCTGGGGGGTTCGATAATGGGCCTCATCGCTATTTCGGCGATGATCCTGCACAGCGGGGTTCAGCGCCGTCTTTCAATAGATCTTCCCTATGTTGGCTTGCTCAGCGTGATCGGCTTCGTGCTAGACACAGCCTGGATTTCGGCGGGGGTCTTGGATTACGGACAATCAGCACTCTGGTTATCGTCTTCTTTCATGGTGGCACCTCCATGGATCGTCCTGCTGTGGGTTGCCGTGGGTTTGTCCCTCAATCAAAGTTTGTCTTTCTTGGTAGATAGGCCCCTGTTCGGTTCGCTACTGGTGGGGTTGGGGGCGCCGTTTTCCTATTTGACAGGGGAAAGTTTTGGCGCCGTTGTGATTCCTGACCCCTCCGCCCTTGCCCTTCTGAGCCTGAGTTGGATCATCGTATTTTATGGGATCTTTTACCTAGCCAGAGTGCGCGCTATCAGACCGTTGAATATCTAAAACTTAGCCACCTAGTCCTCATGGAACTCAGCTTGCTCCATTGCAGCGGATAATGTGCGAACATCTGCGCCCACTATGGAGCAGTTAACGTGAAAATCAGTCGCTCGGGTCTGCTGACCAAGATGGGTCGGGTCGTTGCCCTCCAGGTCGGTTTGATCAGTGCCGCAGTGGCGGCGGGTATTTATATTACCAATACCATCGTTGAGGATTTTCTGATCACAGAGGCCCTCCAGAACGAAGCACAGCATTTTTGGGCACTGTATGAGGAGAATGACGCCCAGGGACTGCCCAACACTGCCAACATGGTGGGCTATCTTGCAGAGCCCGGTAAGACTTCGGCGCTGCCCCAACCGCTAAAGGACTTTCAACCTGGGTTTATTGGCAGGGTGGACATTGGGAATGAGCAGCCAACTCTATATGTGAGCCAGCAAGGCGAGCAGGGAGGCCCCGTTCTTTACCTACTTTTCGCAAGTGATGATGTGTCCCAGTTGGCGTTCTACTTCGGCATCCTGCCGCTCTCTATCGCCCTGCTCGTGGTGTATGGGTTTTCTTTCCTCACCTACCGGCTTTCCCATCAGGCCTTGTCTCCCATTGTCCAGCTAGCCGACTACCTGCAGGAATATCGTTTTGGTGGGTTGAATCAACCGGCGGTTGATCTGGGAGAGCTGCGGACCGTCGCCAACGTAGAAGTGGATGTGATGATCGACGCTATCGATAGCTTTGCCGAGCGGCTAGATGCCTTTATTGAGCGTGAACGAATCTTTACCCGGGATGCCAGTCATGAGTTAAGAACACCCATTGCGGTCTTTAAAGGCTCCTTAGACCTATTGCAAAGACGCCAGGATATCGCGCCAGAGGACGAAAAGGTTTATGCCCGGATGCGCCGAACCGTGGGAGATATGGAAGGTCTGATAGAGACCCTGCTGCTGTTGGCCCGAGGCGAGGAAATGGGCCGATTGGATGAAGTCTGTCGTGTGCATGAATTGGCGCCCGGACTGGTAGAACAAATGAGCGGCTTGGCGGAAAAACGCGGCCTGGACCTCAAGTTAACCGAGCTCAACCAACTCCAGGTGCGCGCCCCCTATCGCGTTATCCAAATTGTATTAGTGAACCTTTTGCGTAACTCCATTAACTATACGCATCAGGGCTCAGTTGAGGTCAGGATCACAGAGCAGTCCATGACGGTGAAGGACACGGGGATTGGCATGAACGCCAAGGAGCTGCAATCGGCTTTCGAGCCCTTTTATCGAAGTGAGCGCGGTCGGGCGAGCAGCGCTGGACACGGCCTTGGGCTGTCTATCGTCAGAAGGCTCGTAAATCAGTTCGAGTGGCATATGAGCGTGCAGAGCAATGTAGGTGAGGGGACGTCTGTCACCATTCACTTCCCTGTGTTTCGATAACGCCGACCTTGGCCTGGCGCGACGTTCTACCCGTCTTCTGCCAGCAACCTGCCCTGTTTCCAGATGGCTAGCGTTTTCTGGCGCGCCTCTGAGAGATCCACCATGGGGCTGGGATAGCCTGCAGCGCCACCGTGCCGCCAGGGTTCAAAGATATGTCGCGTGGGTAGATCGGCAAGTTCCGGCACCATGCTACGAACGAAATCCCCCGACGGATCAAATCGCTCAGCCTGACGCACTGGGTTAAAGATTCGGAAGTAGGGTACGGCATCGGTGCCGGTGGAGGCACTCCACTGCCAGCCTCCGTTGTTGGCAGCCAGCTCGCCATCCACCAACTGCCGCATAAAGTAGGCTTCTCCCAGGCGCCAATCCAGAAACAGTTGTTTGGCCAAGAACGTCGCGGTGACCATTCGGAGTCGATTGTGCATCCAACCAGTTGTATTGAGCTGGCGCATGCCGGCGTCCACCAGCGGAAGCCCCGTTTCGCCACGTTGCCACCGTTCCAGGGCCTCCTGATCTGTGCCCCAGGGCAGCGAATCGGTTTCTGTCTTAAAGGCATGACCCATGGCCAGTTTTGGGTAGGCGGCGAGAATATGACTATAGAATTCTCGCCAGATCAGTTCACTTACCCAGGTATTAATGCCCTCGGAGGCGCCGACCAGGCGCCCGCCATTGGCGGCGTGGGCGGCATGCAGACACTGTCGGGGGGATATTGTGCCGATGGCTAAGTGGGGAGAAAGAACGCTGGTCCCGCGTTGGGCTGGGAAGTCGCGACTCGCCTGGTAGCTCTGAATGCGGGTTTTTATGAAACTTTTTAGCAGCGTCATCGCAGCTGTCTGACCGGCTTTCCAGAGCTGTTCGCCAATGGATTTATCCACGTCGCCAACACGCTGTGGTGTGGCGGAGGGTGAGGGTTGTGGTCCCTGAGGTTTGGGGGCGGGTAGGGGGTCGATATGATCGGGCCGGTAATCGGCCAGCCATCTTTTTTTGAAGGGCGTGAACACTGAATAGGGGCTGCCATCCGGCTTCACGACGCTGCCGGGAGGCATGCTAGTTTGACTGCTAAAAGTCTCAACGCGGATGCCTGCATGCTGCATGACCTGGGCCACGGCTTGATCTCGCCGAGACTCATTTATCGCGACTTCTTCGTTAAAAAATAGGGCGTCGGCACCCAGAGATTGAGCACACTTTAAAATGGCCTCTGGGGCCTGCACAAAATCTTTGGCCGTACAGATTTGGAGCGAGATTCCGAGTTGGCTCAACTGCTCCGACAGTCGATCGACGCTGCGTAGGATCAGTGCAATTTTAAAATCCGATAGGCCGTGTTGCTGCCATTGCACCGGGGTCAACAAATAGACGGCAGTGACGTGAGCGCCTTGGGCGGCGCCATGCAGCGCAGGATGATCTGTCGTTCTTAGATCGTTACGAAACCAAACCAGGTGGCGACGCATAAGGAGCCCTCGATAAAACCAAGGGGTTAGAGTATGCGTATCCAGGTGATTATTTGGTCAACACCCCGACGAGAGAGACAGCAAAGAGAGCGGATAAGCCGCCTGTCTCAGTAAGTGGTCAAGATTCCTACGTCAGATCTCTCCACTCTCTCTGAGGCAATAGCCCTGTCCTTGGCGCGTGTGCAGCAGCGCTTGGTCAAAGGGGCGGTCTATCACCCGTCTGAGGTTGTAAATATGACTGCGCAGGGTATCGCTGTCCGGTGGCTCGTCACCCCATAGCTCTCGTTCTAAGGCGGCTCGAGTCACAACCTTGGGAGATTCTCGGATGAGCACGTGCAGAATATTAAATAGGGTCCGAGATAGGGTAAGCGGTTGGTCGTCTCTGACCACCTCCATTGTGTCTAAATTCAGCTGCAGTCCACCTACTGTGTACTCTCGTTCCAGGTGCTGGCTGCGTCTGATGACGGCGTCAAGACGGGCTTCAAGTTCAGGCATATCAAAGGGCTTGACTAGGTAATCGTCAGCACCGGATTCGAACCCCTTGAGTTTGTCGGGGAGCTGATCCCGAGCTGTTAGCATGATGATTGGAGTCGTGATGTTGGCGTCGTTGCGAAGGCGACGGCAGACGGTCAAACCGTCAACTCCCGGTAGCATGACATCTAAGACGATGGCGTCGTAAGTATTGGTGACGCCCAGATGCATGGCGGTAAGGCCATCGCCAGCGTAGTCAACGATGTACTGGCTTGCCTCTAGATAGGCACCAACGGTCTCGGCGAGTTCTTGGTGGTCCTCGACCAGCAGAATGGCCTTACTCGGTGTCCTCATAGAGCTTCCTGTGTCGTCGCATGCATCGGTAGATGAACATTGGCATAAACTATTCGTTGATGCTAGATCGCCGTGCTGCAAGTTTGCGACAGAGCTTAGATGCGCTAGGGCTGCTCTCGTAGGAGAATGCGTCCCGGTCTCTGTGGGCGTGCGATCACCTGATCCGAACTCACGGGCCTGGACTTCGTGGTTGGCGTGACGGTGGCGAGGCTGCTTGACGCGGGGCAGCCGCCCTCATTGAGCCGGTATGCCAGCGCGGACTGGAGGAGGGACTCAGACCCAGACCCGAGAGGCGAGTAGTTTTCTCCGACCGTACAGCCCGGCAGTTGGTCAGATGATAGCGTGTTGTCTGTGTCACTGATCGGGGCAAAGCCCTCGCTATAATCCCCAAAGCCTTTAGCGTTAATGCCCTTGAACTGGATTGTGAAGTACGTTGTGCCGCAGTTGTTCTGGGGATAGAAACCGTAGGGTTTGCCACAGGTGTTGCTGCCGAATTGGTAGACAGGGATGTCGATGCCGCGTAAGCCATTGATCAGAGATTCTGATGCCGAGCAGGTAGCGGAGGTCGTGAGGACAAACAGGCGGTTTAGTTCCAGCCAAGGTAGCGCCGTGTTCGCTGGGACCGAGAAACCGACAGCCGTTGTTAGGAAGGGGTCGGGGCTTAGACTCTCCAGAGTGACCGGGTTCGTGTTTGGGTACTTATCGTTGAACTGGAGTTCTTCGAACGTGCGGCCAGAGGCAGCGCCAGGGCCGACGAGCATATAGGCAAGCTGGCTAGCAATCGCCAGTAGGCCTCCGCCGTTGTAGCGAATATCCAGGACCACATCCACAACGTCTGCTTCTTGGAAGGACTCGATGGCAGCGACTAACTGTGCCTCAGACGGATCATTAAAACTGTTAAATACGAGATAGCCCACGGCGCCCGTATCGGTTTCTAGAATCTCAGTGAGAAGCACGGGGGGCTCGGTGACGATCCCGGCAGTCACGTTGATCGTGCGGGTTTCTGTCGCCCCTAAATCTCTCACCTCAAGTTCGTGGCTTGCCCCGGCCTCCGGGAACAAACCGCGATTGAGGGTATCAACATCACTGCCATAGGCCACATCGACACCGTCTACCGAGAGGATACTTGCCCCCCGCTCCAGCACGACGTTGGGGTTGAGACGGGCAAAATCATCCACTACATAGCTGACAATGATCTCCCGAGGCGGAGACCCGCTGATCAACTCAAGCCTGACCCCGTAGCCCGCCTCTTGCCCGCTGCTTTGGCGTTGCTGATATTCCGCTGTGTCTTGAAAGAAATGAAATTGATCCTTCTCCGTGCCCGATGGCGTTAGCGCGAAGGTTCTCAGGAGGTCGAAATAGTCCCGTACATCGTTTGTGTTCTCATCATAGACGGCGGGATCAACATCGTTGATCTCGTCGTACCAGAGATAGGTATCGTTGCTCCATGAGCGAAGAAAGTAATTTTCGTCTAGGAAGTCGCCTGGCTGGTCCGGATAAAGCCCTCCAGTGAAGGGGTCGGTGCCCTGCCTCGGGGCGCCACACTGCGCCTGAAAGTTACTAGCGGGAGAAAAAACGCCCCGACTAAAATCGCTTCCCTGGGTTGGCGTCGTTGGTGACACCGGCGCGAGGGCCTGATTGCCGCCTCCGCCGCCTCCGCCGCCGCACCCAATCAGTACGAGGCAATAGGTGACAAGCGCGAGAGTCCGGGGTCGGTACGGACCTAGGCTCTGGTGAGAGGATTCAATCAATCTATAGAGGCCATACAGCATGTTAGGATACTTCTCAGAGGTCCTTTGATACGTCTCTGCACCAACGGCCCTGGGCAGCATTTTTCCTTTTTTGACCCAAACCGCCTTTGCGTGCACCCTATCTTTAACAAATTGGCGTCTTTAATTCCAATGCCGTCCTATTGACCCCTTCGCCGGGCAGACACTAAGACGATGCAACCGATATCCTGCCTATGGCCGATGATTTTGAACACGAGGGTTTGAGCATTCGGATTTTTCGAAGTTCGCGTCGACGCACGGCAATGATACGCGTGGATACGGAGGGCATTTCAATGCGAGTGCCCCAGACGCTGGCGGAAGACAAAGTTCGCAGCTTACTGACGCAGAAACGAAAGTGGATCGATCAAAAGCTCTTGGTGGCCGAGCAACAGCGCGAGCTTATGCCAGGGCTTGAACTAGCGGATGGCACGCAAATTCCCTTGCTTGGCCAGCCGCGCCGACTGAAAACGACTGTGGGCCTGACCGATGGGGTAGCCGACGACGGAACAATCATTGAAGTTCAGGTCAAGGACAACCGGTTTACCACAAATAAAATACGCCGCCTGTTGGAAAACTGGCTACGCAACCGTGCTAAGCAGGAAATTGATTTCGCCGTGAACGTTTACGCCCAGCGCCTGGGGCTGACCCCCACAGCGGTGGAGGTTAAGACCTACCGGGCACGCTGGGGAAGTTGCCAGCCTGATGGCCGAGTCCAGTTCAATTGGCGTTTGGTGCATGCACCCCTGCCTATCATTGACTATGTCGTGGTGCATGAGTTGTGTCATCTGGAGCAGCGCAATCATGGGGCAGAATTTTGGGGGCTGGTGGAAAAATGGATGCCCGACTATCGCGACCGAAAACGATGGCTGAAGGAAAACGGTATTCGTTTGCAGTGTTAGCGCAGCCCAAAAAAGGTCGGCTTAACAAGGGCGTTCAAAGGCAGGATATCTCGGTTCTCCATGCCGGTGTGGGGCTCTCGAAGCCTGAGGCCATGAGCTGATTTTTATGCTCCGAGCGATGACTCTTTGGCATGATGGGGTGCGGGTTTTCGCGCCCTGAGGTTGGGACGAAAATCGGCACGGGATTGAAGGAAACAAGCACCATTCGAAGGAGCAACGATGCAAGCAGACACCCCTACCGTCACCACCGTTGGCGTCGAAAACAAGAGCCGTGCATTGAGCACGTTGGTCACCGCCTTTGCCGCCGACCCCTTCGTTCGATGGCTCTTCCCCGATGCAGAGATCTTTCTTAACAATGTTGCGCTGGGATTCGAAAATTTTGGTGGCCAGGCTTTTCATACCGCGTCGGCGTATCAGATCAGCGACTTCGCCGGGGTTGCGCTTTGGATCCGGCCGGGTACGGAGGCGGACGACGGACCCTTTTCAGAGTTGCTCCTTCGCACCGTTGCCGAAGGGCGGCTGCCTGAGGTCGGCCAGGCCTTCGCACAAATTGAGGACTTCCATCCCAAGGAGCCGCATTGGTATTTGCCCTTGATAGGCGTTGATCCCGGACACCAGGGCAGGGGCCTAGGCGCTCAACTGATGAAACATGCGCTGGCGCGCTGTGACGCGGACGGCCTTCCTGCGTATCTTGAATCATCGAATCCGGCAAACATCTCACTCTATGAGCGCTTTGGGTTCGAGGTCATCGGCAAAATTCAGACCGAATCCTCGCCGCCCATGCACCCGATGTGGCGACCTGCTCAGTAGACCTGCTCCCAAGTTTGAGAAGAGGCGGGGGCATGCGGATTGAAATCCGCGTATTGAAATCCGCTTATTGAAACGTACGCCTTAAAACGGTGCGTAATGGGCGATAATTTAGACTTTTTTGAGTCCGGTAACACTTTTAGTTACTTTAGGTAACAAAAGGGTTGCAGGTGGTGTGTCCTTAGGTATCATTCTATGTGGGGAGCTACTTGAATGAAGGATACGAGATGAAAAGCTCTTTAAAGAAATACCTAACGACGGCCTCAGCAGCGCTGTTCCTAGCGATGATGGCTGGGTGTTCTACTAACCCCAACGCAGAGTTGGCGGCTGCGGACTTAGAGGTACGCAAACTTGCGATGAGCTGTTACAGCGAGCGCGAAGGTGACCGCTTGGTCTATGGTGGCGGTCAGGTTTGGCAGATGTGCGCCGCATGGGCGAAACGCGTAGTTGCGAATGAGCTTCAGGCCCTCAGTGCCGTGACCGAAGCCTCAGAGGACACTGCAATAAACTAATCCTCTGGCAAGATGGCCCATCGGGTGCTTCGCACCCGCCAGGGCCTGCTAGTCCTGAGCGACTAACTGGACGCTGACGCTTGGTTTCCGACCCTGTGACGGAGGCCATCCTGATCTAGGTCTTCTTCTCCTCCATTCTCTCTCTCCAAAGGCCAACGCGGCACCCTTGCCTGATCAAAAATCCCTGGCATCTCTGGTGTAAAACGTATTCAATCAAACGAAAACATTCGGAGGCGTTATGGCTTTGGCACGCCAATTTCTTTTTGTTTTCGCCACTTTGTGGCTCATCGGTGGGTGTGGTGCGGATAAGCCGGCCGCCTCGAGTGCTGATCAAATGTCTGGCGAGGTTGAGTCCAACGGGGTAACGCAAGACCTCGTGACGCGGGCCGGTGCGCCGCTGTTCGAGGGTATGGGTTCGTTTCGTATGCCCATCACTACGCAAAATCAAAATGCCCAACGTTACTTCGATCAGGGCATGGTTTTGGCTTTTGCCTTCAACCACGCTGAATCGATCCGAAGTTTCAAGGCGGCCCAAACCCTGGACCCGTTATGTGCTATGTGTTTTTGGGGTGAGGCATTGGCCACGGGTCCCAACATCAACGTGACGAGCAAGGGAAAGGTCATTATGGCACCGGCAGCTCGAACGTCGGCCTTTGCGGCGTTGCAGCAGGCGATCGTCCTCAAAGATCAAGTTAGCCCAAGAGAGCAGGCCTATATTGACGCTCTGGCTCAGCGTTATAACGGTGACCCGGAAACGGACCGAGAGCCATTAGACCTCGCCTGGGCAGAGGCCATGGGCGAACTGGCGGCCCGCTATCCGGATGACACGACCGCGGCGTCTATTTATGCCGAAGCATTGATGACTACGATGCCCTGGGATTATTGGTCGGATGACGGTATCGCGAAGCCAGAGACCTCGGCCGTTATCGAATCCCTGGAAAGTGTCCTCGCGGCTGAGCCTGATCACCCGCTTGCGCTACATCTTTATATTCACGCGCTGGAGGCCTCCAATGAGCCAACGCGTGCCGAGCCTGCTGCGGATAGACTGGCGAATCTGGTGCCGGGAGCGGGTCACCTGGTGCATATGCCCTCTCATATCTACTACCGAATCGGTCGTTATAATGATGCCGCCATAGCCAACTTACGGGCCGCCGAGGTCGATGAGGCCTACATAGCCGCCTGCAATGCACAGGGTTTCTATCCTGCCCTATACTATCCACACAACATCCACTTCCTCTGGTCAGCATCCACCATGCAGGGTCAGAGCGATCTGAGCATCGACAGCGCGCGTCGGGTTGTGGCCAACGTGCGCGTGGAACAGGTCAAGGCTTTTCCAACCATTGAGTTTTTCCGCACGGTGCCGCTTCTATCGCTGGTGCGATTCGGCAAATGGGAGGACATATTAAAGGAGCCCCATCCTCATGAGGGGCTTATGTTTGCCAAGGCAATCTGGCACTACGCGCGAGGGGTGGCCTTTGCGGCACAGGGAGAAGGTGCCTCGGCGGAGGCGGAGTTAGCCGAACTCACCCCCCTGAAAGACAATGTTTCTGTCCGCTTCCTGGATAGCCGCGACTATCCAGGCTCTATGCTCGTGAGTATCGCTATTGATCTGCTAAGGGGTGAAATCGCCCATCGGAGCGGTGACCACGATGGAGCGGTAGAGCACTTTGAGCAGGCCGTTGCTCTGCAGGACCAGCTCCCGTACACCGAGCCACCGTTTTGGTATTACCCCACTCGGCAGTCCCTGGGGGCAGCTTTGCTGGCCGGGGGGCAGGCTGAGCGGGCTGAAGCCGTATTCCGCAAAGACCTCGAGCTATATCCGCACAACGGTTGGTCAATGTTTGGTTTGGCCCAGAGCCTTGAAGCGCAAGGCAAGGATGAGGAAGCCGCCGTGGTGAAAGGCCATTTCGAAACAGCGTGGCAGTTTGCAGATGTGACGCTTCAGGCCGCCATCCTGTAGGAGCGGCCCTGCAGGATGCTTGGCCAGGGACGAGTTTTACACGCGGTAACCTAAATCCAGAAGCGGCATCTTGCGGACGCGACGACCGCTTGCGGCAAAAATAGCGTTGGCAACGGCTGGCGCTAGGGGCGGTAGGCCTGGCTCGCCCAGGCCGGTCGGGTCGTAGTCGCTCTGTATAAAGTGGACGTCGATATCCGGCGCCGATCCAATCCTGAGCACAGGGTATTGGTCTAAATTGGTTTGCTGGATGCGGCCATCCTCCATAGTGATCTTCTGGCCGGCCATAGCGCTGTAGCCATCGATAATAGACCCCTCTACCTGATTCAGCGCCCCGCTCATATTGATAATTGGGCCAACGTCGACGGCGGCGGTCACCTTGTGCAGGCGAACGGCGTCGCCTTCCACACTGACTTCTGCGACTTCTGCAACATGTGCTGCATGGCAGAAATAAAAGGCGAGGCCAAGGCCACG
>CENJ01173932.1_pt1 | contig 14672 bp, 6 predicted proteins | sample 356161 | NCBI WGS metagenome assembly CENJ01 (sample SAMEA2619531, study PRJEB7988) | marine metagenome | biome: marine biome (ENVO:00000447); feature: surface water layer (ENVO:00002042); material: "saline water (ENVO:00002010), including plankton (ENVO:xxxxxxxx)" | depth 5 m
GCATCTGTAGGAGCGAATGATATATATACTTTTACTATTAAAGATAATGATCAAGAGCCTTACATCCAATTTGAAGCTGATGCGGCTACAAATGAAACAAATTCTGGATCCAATGTAGAGTTGGTCAGTGTTAATTTGATCGATGGTTCTGGAAATTCAGTCATGTCTGAAAAAACGATATCGATGAATTTTGCATTAGATACTGATAGAGGCGAAAGTGAAGTGGATTATACTTCTGCTAGCTTAGATGCAGATAACAATGGTGATAAATATTTAGATGATTTTAAACTTACTGATGATCAATTATTATTTAACGGTTACACGTATACCTACAGCACAGCAACTTCAGCCTTTACAAAAGTTGATGGTGAAAGCACAAAAGATATTAGCCTTACTATTTATGGAGATGATCTTTATGAGGTAGATGAATATGTTAATATTGAACTATCCACATTCGAAAATTCTCAAACTAGTGAACTTGTAAGCGGGGATTTTTCCTACGTTCATACCATTACAAATGATGATGGAATGCCTGCAATAACTTGGGTTGGATCTAATAGTATCATCCAAGAAGGCGATCCAACTACTGAGGATGGTACCGGCGATTATCAAAATACAGATATTCTTCTAACTTTAAGTAAAGAGACGGGAACAGATATTTTAGTTCAGTATTCTGAGAAAACAGGAGGTACTGCCGAATCTGGAAGTGATGATAATTATGATTTTTACCTTGGCACAGATAATACAGATTTGAGTACAATCGGAATTAATACAAAATCAGTTACTATCCCTGCTTTTACTAGTGCTAGCTCAAGCTTAACTCTGCCAGTACCTATAAATGTCTGGGATGATGATATAGTAGAAAAGACATTGCTTGCTGATAATGAAAATTTCTTTTTACAAATTGATGCTTACCGCGATAAAGGGCCAGATGGTACTTGGGCGACCGGTGATGATAATAAAATTGACGTTGTTTCCGACAACGAGTTCGAAGTGACTATATTTGACAATGATTTACCTCCTGCAGACTTTACAGTTGGAGATATCATAACAAAGACAACAAATGCAGATCCTGTAGTTGTCACACATTGGAACCCAGTCACTGCAGGGTATTGGAATGCCTATAACTCAGGGTTATCAGTAACAGTGCCGATTGAAAACAACGCTAATTTGATCGGTGGTAGCGTCAGGCTGATTGCAAAAGTAGATGGGTTTGCCTACAATAACTTGACGACTCCAGTTCAAACTATTACACAAGCAGAGCTTGATGCCGGTACCTTTACCTTTGATGTAAGTAATGAAGAATTTGAAGGCACGGTTGCAAGTCCGACTAATTGGTTTGCAGACGGTAATGTGGTCTTAATTTCTGCCGTTATTACTGATAATGATGGAAATGAAACTTATGGCACTGAGAGTGCTACGAAAATAATAGTTGATGAGACAGCTCCTGTAATTGCCAATTATGTTATTAGTTCCGCTGTACCAACCGGAGGCACTGTAGTGGGAAATTATTGGAACAGTACAAATACAGGTCTAGATGTTAGTGTGATTGTTCAAGCTGTGGATGCTAGCGTTTCTAATGGATCTGTCAGGATCTTAGCTGGCATAGGCACAGATGCAAACTCTGCTGCTTATGAACAGTTAGGCGATCCTGTTTCCGTGCTACCTTCAAATAATATTGCTGATGGTGTTGTTACTAGTTCTATCACAAAAGCGCAAGTAGAGGCTCAAACAGAATATGGCGAAAATAAAACCATCAATCTAAAAGCTGAAGTGGTTGACATTGCTGGAAATAAAGCTGTAATAAACATTGCCTCAACAAAATTATTCATTGATACAACCCTACCAATTATTTCAAGGGTTGAATCAATTGATCCACTAGATGGAAGTGCAAAAAATGGCATTTTTGGGATAGATAGCATAATTAATTTAAGATTTACATTTTCGGAAAATCTCACACTCACAGAAGGCGTAGCCCTAGTCGGATTTGATAATGGTATTATTTCAGTACCTGAAATAGCAAGCGCAGGTTTACAAAATGCTTCTGCAATAACAATACCATACACTGTTCAATCAAATGATATTAGTTCATTATTAACCTTCACAGGCTTAACTCTTCCAACCGGGAATAAGCTAAGAGATACAGCAGGAAATGATATGAGCGTTTTTACAGCGGTTGATGGCTCTAGTTTAGAAGATCTATCCGTTATAGAGGTTGATGGTCTAGCGCCATCTGCTTTTACTGTGGATACTCTTTACGTTCAAGGTACCAATGTAGTTTCTGGGTATTGGAATTCAAATTCTGCTAGTTTAATTGTTCCACTCACTAATCCTATTGATGATTTTGGTACAGGTAATGGCGACCCTAGCCTCATTGGTGGAAAGGTTCAAATTTTAGGCAGGGTATATAATACTATAACTAATATACCTGGCTCATTTGTAGAGATTGGAACAGCTAAAATATTAGTAGAGGGAGAAGCTGATGGAGGTGGTACTGAGCCGTCTGGTTCTTGGAATCTGAGTACTCCGCTTCACTATGGTCAGTTCCCAGGAAAAACGCTGCATTTTGAAATTGACGCATCTACAATGGAAGCCGCCTTATCTGCCTTAGAAAATTACCCGGATGAAAGTGCAGCTAATCCGGAACAAAATGGAAAGATAGAATTTACTGCAATTATCACAGATAGAGCAGGGAACCCAACTCAAGGATCTGCAACTGAAGGTTCTGCGTTAATTGTGGACGAGGTAATGCCATTAGACCCTGCTGTTGGACTTCCATCTAGTGGATATAATTATACCATTGCACCTCCGATTGATAATTACGTTGATATAATACCTGATACAACTGTAGGGCAGGGTTTTTCAAGGCAAGGATTCTTTAATAGTACAAATACCGGAGTTACATTTAGATCTTGGATATCATTTGATGATAGTAATCCAGCAACGGCAATAGACAGGGATCAGTCCCTTATTGGCGGAACGGTTCAGGTTCAAATGGCGTCTACAGGTGATGCAAGTACGGCTACTTGGACAAATATTGGGAATGAAGTTATCATTCAGGAAGCAAATGTAGCGGCTGGTTTTGTAAATATAAGTATTGATAGTTCAATTATAAGGTCTGTCACAGGAGATTTTGTCGAAGGTAATACATTGTTTTTTAGAAACGTTGTTACAGATAAAGCTGGTAATGTAACAGAGCAATCTGTTGTAAGCACAAAAACCCTTTTGATAGACACTACTCCTCATGCGTACGCAGATCTTACATACTCAAGACAATACGTAAATGGTGTGGATCATGACCCTGTAGTTACAATATCGTTTGATCCTACAGATTATCCTTACAGTCCGCCCAAACTAACTGCCACGTACAAGACTAATTCATCAAACGACCCTACAGATGAATTGATGACAATTGGTTTAGATAGCAGCAAATATACATATACACTTGACATTCCGGGTGTCAGAGGAATAGATAATTACGATGATACTGTAAGCATTTCCATAACTGCTACCGACAAGGCGGGTAACCCAATACTTACAGAAAGTGTATCTCAAAAAAGATACCTAATAGTTGATAATACGCCACCAAAAGTTTTATTTGCTTATAAAAATACTACTAATTCTCTAGCAACATATGAAAATAAAGGAAAGCAAGGGGATATAATAAAAGTCGTTGCGTTTCCAGATGAACCAATGTTCTTATCCCCTGATTCTGATAATGAAGTCTCTAAGCCAACATTATCTGTTGACTCGCTTTCAGCGGTAATTACTACAAATCTAGTTACAAATATTGATGGTAATTATGATAATACGTCAGTAGAAGGTGACAGTATTGAGTATCTTTTTACCATTCCTACAAATGCTTCTTTTGAAGAAGAAGAATTTTTATTAAAACTCTTTATTAATGGAACAGATTGGGCAGGTAATCCTGTTGATTCTACGACTGGATATCAAGCTTTTCCATCTGGTCAGTTAAGTAATATCGCTTTCAAGGTAGACAATAAAGCCCCATCTTTTGATACAGAGAAGCCTTTAGCTAACTCATTCATTAATAATACCAGTTTGCAGTGGTACAATAATGAAGAAGAGATGAGTACAGCATATATAAAATTTGAACCAGTAGACGAATTTGCTACTCCAGCAGTTCCTACAGAGGGCACATTGATAGCTCTAACTGATGAATCTGCTAGTCTTGGATCGAATGAGCTTTTGCGTGGTCTTTTAGGTCCAAATGAAATAAATAACAATGCACTATTACTTGAAGCTTTAGCAGACAGTAATACATATAATATTATTTTCCAAGGAACTGATATGGTAGGAAATGTTGGCTCTGATACAATAAAGTATGTTACGTATGATACAAAAGCACCAACAGCAAAAATTGAATATGAAACTGAATATATAACTTCTCTATCACCTAAAACTGGGACAACAATCAAGGTAACATTTAACGAATTGCAAACCGTCGCTCCTAAAATGAGGTTGTTTTTCGGCGGTCTAGTCTCTCAAAGTTCTGATACTTCAGAGTGGGGTGCTGATATGGATTCATTAAGCACTATCAATACATCCTTGAATAATCCGATCAATACATTCTTGACTAATCCGATAACATTAATCGATTCAACTGATGATGCCAGGTTCTGGTACTATGTAATTGACTCTAGCTCAGTACCTGCAAACTCCGAAAGTTTTAGTTGGGATGGGTTTGTTTGGGCGAAATTATTCTCCAATGACCTAGCTGGTAATGCTTTTGACAGTTTAGGTTATTCAGATTTTGAAAATACCTTACTCCTGGATAACACTGAGCCAACAGCAACCATAACTTATACAAACCTAAGAGATTCATTATTAACCATTTATGATTTATCTAATCCTGATGAAAGAAATTGTTGTTTTGCCATCGCAGGGGATACAGTACTTGTTAAAGTTGAAATGAATGAAAAAATAAAAAACATTCCTGCTTCACCTCCTACACTAAGCTTGGAATATAATTTTAATAGCGAAGTTGAGGGTAGTTCAGAGCTAAATATAGAGCCTATTTCCCATCCTGATGATGTTAAGTTTATTGAGGAGCAAACTGGGTTAGTATTTCATTACAAAATCGTAGTAAAAGACAGTGCAAAAAACGATGGAGTTTTAAAAGTAGAGCTAAATGCTAACGATCGTACAGGAACTCCTGTAACTAAATATGGAAACAGTTTACAAAGTAATGATGTCATTGAGTCTAGGTATGCATTAAACATTGATAATATTCATCCTTGGGGATATGAAGAATTTCCAATATTCAGTGAGTCTCAGCCCGAGGTTACTTTTCCAACTGAACAGTTTTCAACTACTGGTTTCAGGGTCATAGAAAATTGGATCAATAAAAAAACAGATAGTTTATACATTGGTGTGCCGTATCAAGCATTCACATCAGACCAGTCGCTGCTTGGAGAAAGCTCTGGTTGGGGTCCGCAAGGCAAAATTGATTTTCAGGTGAGAAATTTAGATCTAGGTACTGGAGAGTGGCAGACATTAGGTGAGGCAGATACATTAAAATCTAATTCACCTCAAATCGTTCCCGTTGGAGATTATGCATACCTAAGAACAATATCTCGCCCAGTAAGTGATTTAATTCCTGGTGCAATGTTAAATGTTGGTAATGCAGCATTTAATAGATTACAGTTTAGAGCCGTTCTTACTGATATCAATGGAAATAGCACCTTTGGGCAACCAAGTGACGCCTATAAACTAAATGCTGAAGATCTATATACAGCAGATATTCTAAATGCTGACACAGTACGCTATGATATAGCATCCCCTAGCCTAGGAAATTATAATGATGGGAACTTTAATGCTGCTGTTGGTTCTCAAATAATATCTAGCGATACCATTACAATAAGTTGGACTGAATTTACAGATCCAGGAGGGGGAGCAGCATCAGGTGTGGATCTCTATGAAATGCAGGTTTATGTATATCCATCCACTTGGACTGGTGGTAGTGAGGCAGATACTTTAGGTAGATTAGACAGCTTGTTTACGGTTGATATGGATCTTAATGGCCTGGACGATTCAGGTTATTGGTATAAAATATACAAAGAGCAGGCGCCCTCATTTGATAACCCAATTACATTAAATTTATTAGACAGTGCCGTGACTGATTCCATATCAAATGCTGAAATTATTTACGATTATAATGATACGCTTAAGCATGAGCTTTATTATATGATCTTTGTTAGAGCTTTTGATGAGGCTGGAAACGCTTCTGATACTATTTATACAAATGCTATTCAAAGGTATAACTCAGCTCCTGTATTCACTGAAAATATTACTGATCTTAATTTGTTCGAGGATGTTGCTTGGGATTATGATACTGTTAAAGTTAGTGATCTAGATCTTACAACTCTTCAAAATGATTCTTTTACATATTTTATAGAACCGAAGAAATTAATTCCAAACATAGCTGGTGGTTTTGATACATCTAGTGTTTTAATTAATCCTCCTACAGTTGATCCAATTACAGGATTTATATCATGGACACCAATTCAAGATTCCACTTTGTCATTAACGGGGCAAGATACTATCATAGATCAATCTGGACAATATGTCTTCACATTCTACGCTGAGGATGCTTTTGGTTTTAGAGATACAATAAATTATAATGCAACAGTTAATGCAGTAAATGATACACCTGTAGTTGCTATTCTTGGTGATGATAAAGTTCTTACTTGGCGCGAGGATAAGCCGACTTCAGAAGTTGTTAAAATAAATTTAAGCGATTACGTTCAAGACATTGATAATTTAGACTCCGAAATCAGTTGGCAATTTGTGATCATGGATACATCTCAGTTGGATGAAGATTTTCCTTTGGCTAGTGTTATCGTTGGTCCAGGAACGCCTAAGGCTGTTCAAACTAAGTTAATGAAACAGTATATGGGTTTTGATCCGTCGAAGGGCATTGATATTCCTACATTAGCTCGAAGGTCTGGGAATATTATGCAAATGTTATCGATGGAGAATTCTTTGATTTCAATCGATATTGATACTACAACTGATGAAAATACGTATGCAGTATTCTCTAGCGATTCAAATTATTATGGTTCTAATCACAGAGTAATTTTTAGTGCAATTGATCCTTTTGGTGCACTTGATAAAGATACAATTGTAGTTAATATTTTGCCTGAGAATGATCCACCTGTTGTAGCAGCAATAGATACAGTAGTGATAAATGAAAACGATTCTATTTGGATTGATTTCTCTCAATTTACTTCAGATGTTGATGATTCTACATTAACATTCACAATTGAAGGTGTATATAATACAGATTCCATAAACTTCTTTTCTGAACCTTATCTATCTGATGGAATAGGTGACACTGTATTGTTTGATCCATTTGATCTTTGGTCTGGAGTTGCAAATTTCAGGGTTACAGCATCAGATGAAGAAGCTGAGAGCTCTCAGCTATTTACATTGAATGTATTAAGAGTACCAAGACCGGATATCGAGGTTTCATTGGTTCAAAATAATGCTTTTTCGAGTTATGTTAGCATAATTATTGTGGATAAAGAACAAAAAACAAAATTTTTACAGCTAGAGGTTCAGAACCAGCGAATAGACATTGATACGGTAGCTGCATTTACCTATACTGGTGATTTTAGTTTCGGCATAGGTGGGGGTTATTCATTTGATGTTCTTGCTGTAGCTGAGGTAGGTAGAACTATTTACACAAATACATTTAATTTAGCCCCAGCTAGAGTTTCAAATCGTTGGTATGCTAATAGCTCAGATGGAAGATTTAGTGTGGCTGGCGATCCTGGAAGTGTTGACTCAGATCAGAACTTTTTGATTGTTGATAGTTCTCTCTTTATCAGCAACTTCTCTGATCAGGCATCTTACGTGTTAGGTGATGAAACATATATATTTAATAAACCTATAGAAATTCATTTTGGAAGTGTGAGAGAAGATCTTTCTATCTATCAAAGGGAGAATGGTGTAATCTGGAAAGAGCTTCCATCAATTAATCGCAATGGGCAAATTTTAACATATACTGAAAATGCAGGTTATTTTAGGCTTGGACCAAAAACAATCATTGTTCCGGAAGAAACTGATTTACATCAAAATTATCCAAATCCTTTTAATCCTTCAACAACGGTAAAATATGACATTGGTTTAATGGATGGTCTAGAACAAAGAGTTAGTGTTAACGTTTATAATGTTGTAGGTCAACACGTTACAACACTAGTTAACAATGTAAGCCAGGTCGGGCAGTTTTATGTTAAGTGGGATGGCGCAGATAAATTTGGTAAAACGTTACCCTCAGGTATTTATTTTGTCCAGCTGAAAACTGACTCTGGTATAATCAAGAATAAAAAGATGATGTTCCTAAAATGATAATTTATAATTTGATAAAAGCGATTAGATTTTTATGGGTTCTACCATTTTTGTTATTTTTAACCAATTGTAGACAACCTGTAATTCCTACAGAGGAAGATCTCGCAGGTTATGGATGGACATTGTATGAGACTGGAAAATATCAAGAGGCTAGAGAATGGTTCTATGATGCAGTTGCAAAAGATTCTTCCTATGCTGATGGTTATAATGGTATTGGTTGGTGCTTTGGAAAGTTAAGGCAGGCTGACTCAGCTGCAGTCTACTTTCACATTAGTCAGACAAAACCCTTTGATTCATATGATACCCCTGATCTTGACCTCGATCTGTATGCAGGGCTAACATTTGCCTACAGTGGGATGCATATTGATTCTCTGGTTAGAGAGTATTCTACTTATGTATTAGTTGAAAGGCCAGAGCTTGGACCATGGTATTTCAGTCATGATCAAAAAATAAATCATTTAGATGTGAGACTAGAGCTTGCATTAGCAGATTTTAATATGGGTTACTTTACATCTTGTAGAGATAATTTACAGTCAATTTACAATGACACATATTACCAAAGTTTTCCTGCTAATATTGTTAAGGCGCTCACAATGAATGTGGAAACACTAGCAGGAAGAGCTGAGTTAGCGCAAACACTTCAATCGCTTCAGCAAACCCTCAAAAACATTTAATTACTCTGGATATTATTTCAGACTTTCCCAGCAATCAAAAAGATGACTCTTTTTGGATGAAAGAAGCATTTAAATTGTCAGAGAAGGCATTTTCTAAAAACGAAGTACCTGTTGGAGCTGTGGTGGTATTACATGATAGGATAATTGGAAAAGGTTATAATCAAGTTGATTCGCTAGGAGATCCTACAGCACATGCAGAAATATTAGCAATTACCGCAGCAGCAAACACAATCGGAGATTGGCGATTAAATAATTGCACAATTTATGTAACAAAAGAACCTTGCTCAATGTGTGCAGGTGCCATAGTAAACTCTAGACTTTCGCGCGTAGTTTTTGGCGTATATGATGATGATAAGGGTGCATGTGGATCTTTATATCAAATTTGTGGAGATAAAAGATTAAATTCGGATGCCGTTATTAGGGGTGGAGTACTTGAAGAGCAGTGTAGAGCAATTTTAAAAGAATTTTTTTCAGCTAGGAGAGATGATTGATTATCCCTTTTGGCTTGTGAACTATAAACATAATTATAAATTATACATGTGAGGAAATAATGAAGCTTATTATTTTAATTTTATCCATTTTTTTAAGTTTTAATTGTGGGAATACTGATCCACTTGATGTTGAAATATATACCTTAGAGAATGGTTTGACTGTTATGCTAAATGAGGATCATAATGAAACTAGTGTTTTTGGTGCTGTTGTTTTGGATGCTGGAGGAAAAAGAGACCCTTCAGATGCTACTGGCATAGCGCATTACTTAGAACATGTACTTTTTAAAGGCACTTCAGATCTAGGAACTACAGATTATGAAAAAGAAAAAGTTTTTTTAGATAGTATAGCTGTTTTATATGATGAATTAGCGTTAAAAAAGAGCGATAAAGAAAGACTTAGCATTCAAAAACACATTAATAAACTCAGTATTAAGGCTTCTGAATATGCAATTCCTAATGAATTTACTAGACTAGTTGAGGGAATGGGAGGAACAGGGCTAAATGCAGGAACTAGCTATGATTTTGTATATTATTTTAATTCACTTCCTAGTGCCCAAATTGAAAAATGGATTGATCTATATAGCCATAGGTTTACTGAACCTGTTTTTCGGTTATTCCAGTCAGAGTTAGAGACTGTTTATGAGGAAAAAAATAGAGCAATGGATAATCCTTTCAGAGTTTTTAATGAGACTTCTAGAAAATATTTTTTCAAAAATCATCCTTATGGGCAGCAAACTATTTTAGGCTCAGTTGAACATTTGAAAACTCCATCCTTATCTAAGATGAAAGAGTTTTATGATAAATATTATGTTCCTAATAATATGTCTTTAATCATTGCGGGTGATTTCGATAAAGGGTCAGTCAAAAAAATGATTAAAAATAAATTTGGTAGGCTAAAAAAAGGAGCCTCAATTGAAAAAATCAATGTGCAAGAAGATGCTTTTAAAGGACGTGAGGTAGTTGATTTAAGCATAACCCCTTATAGAATAGGGAGATTGTGTTACAGAACAGTTGAGCCTAATCATAAAGATGCAGTTGTTTTAGATTTGATTTCTAATGTATTTAGTAATTCTTCACGCACTGGTTTGTTAGATAAGTTAAATAATGAAAATAAAATTCTTGGTTCATATGCAACTACTGGCTTAGGTGGAACGGATCATGGTGGTTTTGGCTTTGGCTTTGTTCCTAAAGATGATAGTCAGTCCTTTAATGAAGCAGAGAACTTGATTCTTGAGGAAATTAAAAAAGTAAAATCCGGCGATATCAGTGATGATTTAATACAATCTGTTAAATTAAATATGAGCATGGATCATGAGACTAGAATGGAAAGTGTTGATGGAAGAACGTGGTTAATCATGTCGACAATTTTAGATAATATGCCTTGGGAAGATATAAAAAATTATCCTAATAGAGTTAATGCTGTAACAAAAGATGATGTTGTAGAAGTAGCAAATAAATATTTTACAGATAATTACTTAATGGTTAGGTCGGATAAAGGAGATAACATAAAAGTAAAATTAGAAAAGCCACCATTTAAACCAGTCGAGCCTAAAAATACCGAAGCAAGTTCTAAGTACGCAAAAATACTTGGCAAAATTAAACCTAAAAAAATTGAACCTCGGTTTGTTGATTTTAAAAAGGATGTTAAAAGAAAAGATATAGGCGAAAATAAACATTTTTATTATGTTAAAAATCCTGTTAACTCAATTTTTTCTTTTAACTTACAATTTGGGCTGGGGACTATGGAAAATGCTTCACTATCTCAAAGTTCGCAATTTATATCTCTTATTGGAACAAAAAATAAAACATTCAATGAATACAAAAATGAGCTTCAAAAAATAGGCTCAAAAATCGAAGTTTATTCAAACTCAAATTATTTTGGTTTTCAAGTTAGTGGTTTTGATAAATACTTTGAGGGCACACTTAAGTTATTAAATGAATTCATGGTTGAGATGCATGTTAGGGAAGAGGATAATAACAAATTAGAAAAACTTGTAGAAAACAGTAAATTGACTAGGGATAGAGAAATAAAAGACCCCTCCGCTGGAGGTAGAGCGCTTAGAGATTACGTCATGTTTGGTAATAAATCTCCATATTTGAGAAGATCTACTTTAAATGAGGTAAAAAAAATGGATGCTAACCTTTTAGTTGAACAAGCCAAAAAAGCAATGGAGTATGAAGTTGATATTTTTTATGTTGGCACAATAAATGAATTAGCTGTAATTGAACAAATAAATAATAATTTATCTATTGATGATGATTTGAAAAAATCAAATTCTCCAATAACACTTAACTATAAAAAACATACTAGGAATAAAATATTTCTTATAGATGATCCAAAAGCTGTACAAAGTCAAATTTATATTTTAGCTCAAGGAAAAGTTTTGAACATGGAAGACAGGAGTAAGTCTGATGTTTATAATAAATATTTTGGAAGCGGAATGGCTAGCATAATTTTTCAAGAAATAAGAGAATTTAGATCTCTAGCCTATTCAGCTTATGGAGCTTATGTTAATAGACCAGATAAAGATTTGCCAGGGTACTTCATAGGTTACATAGGTACACAGGTTGATAAGTCAATGGAAGCCATCGAGACATACTTGGAATTATTTAAAAACATCCCTATTAAAGAAAGTAGAATCTCAACAATTAAGGAAGGTTTAACACAGTCAATTAATACAAGAAAGCCTGGATGGAGGAGTCAGGGCTCCTATGTACATAATGCATTGAAACAAGGTTATGATAAGGATCCTAACATTATGGATTATAATAATTATAAAAATGTCAGCTTTGATGACATAATTAAATTTCATAATGAAAATATTAAAAAAGATCCAATTGTCATTACAATTTTAACAGATAAATCAAAAATCAATATCGATAAAATTCTTGATTATGGTGAGTTAATAGAACTGGAAAAAAAGAATATTTTTAATTAAGATATAATAGAACACTAGAGGGAAAAGAATGATTGATGAAACTGATTTAAAAATTCTTCGGTTGCTGCAAGATGATGGCAGAGAAACTGCTAGTAAAATCGCAGAAAAATTAGATCTGACTGTTCCAACAATTACTGAAAGAATTAAAAAGTTGCAAGAATCATCTGTAGTAAAAGGCTTTCAAGCAATTATAGATGCTAAATCTGTCTCTTTAGATGTCTCCGCTGTTATAACTGTGGTAGCATCAACTTCTGCTAACTATAAAGTAGTTATAGATAAAGCTGTAGCTTGTCCTGAGGTAATACAATGCTTCGCAACTACTGGCGTAGGTTCACTCTTATTATGGGTTTCAACGAAAAACGTTCAATCCCTAGAGGTGCTGCTTAGGCGCATTCAAAGCTGGCCAGATGTCACAAGAACGGAAACTCAGATTATCTTATCTTCTTACAAAGATTTACCCAAGCTTCCTATATAGATTCATTCATTGATAAAATTCTTATTTTTTAAGGAAAATTTTATATTTTTCTAAAAAAATATTTATTTTAGCATCATTTTTTAATAAATTAAGATAGAGTTATTTTAGACTCAGAAAGAATACAATATGAAAGTTGACAAAACAGATAAACAAATTCTTGCAATACTTCAAAAAGATGGAAGGGTTTCTGCTAGTAACATTGCAACAGAGCTTGATATATCTATTCCAACTGTAACCGATAGGATAAAGAAATTGAAAGATTCTGGAGTAATAAAAGGTATTCATGCGGTACTAGATCCAAAGCCATTAGGCTTAGATGTAGCAGCAATTATTACTCTAATATCAGAATCTTCATTTCATTATAAAGAAGTAACTGAAGCCGCTGAAAAAATGCCAGAAGTGCTTCAATGTCTTACAACAACGGGTAAAGGCTCTCATATGCTATTCATTGTCACTCGTAATTCTGCATCTCTTGAAGATTTACTTAGGACAATTCAAAGCTGGCCAGGTGTTCAAAGAACGGAAACACAGCTTATTTTATCTGATTATAAAATGATTCAAAAAATAACGGATTTAACTACAATATAACATAATAAGATAGGAGAATAATAAGTGAGTAAAATTAAAGCTGAATACATCTGGATAGATGGCTATAAACCTACTGCAAATTTAAGATCAAAAACTAAAATTGTTGACTCCAAAGTAGATACCATATCTGACCTTCCTTTCTGGGGGTTTGATGGGTCTAGTACTCTTCAGGCTGATGGAGATGATAGCGATTGTATGCTAAAACCAGTCTACTTCGTACCTGATCCCATTAGAGGTGGAGATGATATATTAGTCATGTGCGAAGTATTAAATGCTGATGGTTCTGTTCATGAAAGTAATAATAGGGCTGCGTGTGCTGAAATATCAGAAAAATACGCTAGTGAAAAAGCTTGGTTTGGAATAGAGCAAGAGTATACTTTTTACAATGGAAGTAACCCCTTAGGATTTCCTGAAGATGGTTATCCTGCTCCTCAGGGCGAGTATTATTGTGGAGTTGGTGCTGACAACATTTATGGACGGGAAATTGTTGAAGAACATATGCAATTGTGTCTGGATGCAGGCCTAGATTTATCTGGTATTAATGCAGAAGTAATGCCTGGACAATGGGAATTTCAAGTTGGACCAACAGCTGCACCCACCATTGGAGACCAACTATGGATTGCTAGATGGTTACTAAATCGAATTGCTGAAGAATATGGAGTAACGGTTAGTATAGAACCTAAGCCAGCAAAAGGAGACTGGAATGGAGCAGGAGCACATACAAACTTTAGCACAAAATCTATGAGAGAAGATGGTGGGTATGATGTTATAGTTGCAGCATGTGAAAAATTAGGGAAAAATATAAAGCGTCATATTGATGTATATGGCGATAAGAATGATGAAAGACTTACAGGTTTACATGAGACTGCCAAAATAACCGAATTTAAATATGGTGTTAGTGATAGAGGAGCTTCAATTAGAATACCAATGCAAACTGCAAATGATAAAAAAGGTTATCTTGAGGACAGAAGGCCAGCAGCCAACATTGATCCATATGAGGTTTGTACAGCTCTGATAGAAACTACATGTAGCTAGAAATCAATTTTGTTCTGGCATTTTATTTTATATTTAAAATGCCAGAACATTTAGGTAAATCTATATTTTAAATTTCTTTTATTAGAGCCTGCGCTGC